>Ga0181518_10000102_pt1 | contig 92432 bp, 88 predicted proteins | sample PEATcosm2014_Bin_28_FD_119751 | JGI IMG/M metagenome (GOLD analysis project Ga0181518, IMG submission 119751) | Peatland microbial communities from MTU Mesocosm Facility, Houghton, MI, USA - PEATcosm2014_Bin01_60_metaG | ecosystem: Environmental > Terrestrial > Soil > Wetlands > Peat | place...
AAAAAAACTCTGGCAAACAGTAGACAACGGGATCTGAAACTGTTATAGTGGAGTCAATACAGACAGCATCCCTGGCGGCGAGTCCCCTCCCGCCGCCAACCCTCTGAGTGCAAGGCCCCGGCTCCTCAGCCGGGGCCTTTTAATTCGTATACCATGTTAATGGCGAAGCTCGCGTATGCTGCATCCATAAGGAGGGCGAATTGATCGCTCGCAATCTGAGTCCGTTATTGATTCTCGCTGTCGTGATCACCATGAACTGCTCATCCAACAAAGAACCTGAAGCTAGCCGGAATATTAGCAGCCGTGTATTCGGCAAGACGCCGGCCGGTGAAACAGTCGATCTTTACACCCTGAAGAACGCGAAGGGCGCCGAAGCCGCCATTTCGACGTATGGGGGAGTGGTCGTCTCCCTCAAAGTCCCCGACCGCTCCGGAGTATTGGCCGACGTCGTGCTCGGCTACGACGATTTCGACGGTTATGTGCAGAATCCGGCCCACTTTGGCGCGATCGTCGGGCGCTATGGAAACCGCATCGCGCATGCGAAGTTCACGCTGGATGGAGTCGCATACACCCTGGCCAAGAACGATGGCGAGAACAGTCTGCATGGCGGGACTCGCGGATTCGACAAGATGCTCTGGAAGGCGAAGCCGGGGAGCGGAGCGTCCCTGGAGTTAACCTCCCTGAGCAAAGATGGCGAAGAAGGGTATCCCGGCAACCTGTCCACCACAGTCGTCTACACGCTCACCGATGACAACGAGCTAAAAATCGATTACACCGCGACGACCGACAAGGACACCGTATTGAACCTGACGAACCATTCGTACTTCAATCTGGCAGGGGAAGGCCAGGGGGATATTCTGGCCCACCAGCTGACGATCAACGCCGGCCGCTTCACGCCGGTCGACAAGACGCTCATTCCGACCGGCGAACTGCGCAGCGTGGAGGGCACGCCGTTGGACTTCCGCCAGCCGCACGCCATCGGCGAGCGCATCAACTCGACCGACGAACAAATCGTGCTCGGCAGGGGCTACGACCACAATTTCGTGCTGAACCGGACCGGAGACGGGCTGGTGACGGCCGCCAAGGTCACGGAGCCGAAGTCCGGACGCGTCCTGGAGGTGCTGACCACCGAGCCGGGGATGCAGTTTTACACCGGCAACTTCCTCGACGGGACCATTCATGGAAAAGGCGGCCATGTGTACGGAAGGCGCACGGCTTTCTGCATGGAGACGCAGCACTACCCGGACTCGCCTAATCACCCGGATTTTCCGACTACTGAGCTGAAACCGGGCGCGGTGTATCGCACGACGACTGTCTACCGATTCTCCACAACGCCGTGAGCCGTGGCGCGGGCACGCATTGCGCGCCGTCGCTGGTGGCTAGTGGCTGGTGATTGTATCCACTACGGCCACCGCGATACGCAGAGAGCCTGCGCCACGCCCTACTTCTGTCCGTAATAAGCCGCGGCGCCGTGCTTGCGGAGAAAATGCGTGTCGCGATGCGTCGGATGGAGTTCCTGCGGAACTTCCGCCAGTCTCACGCTGTAATACGCCATCTCGGCGACATACTCCAGAATGACTGCGTTGTGCGCCGCGTCGGCGGCTGAAGGTCCCCAGCAAAAAGGGCCGTGCCCCGCGACCAGGATCGCGGGCATTTCCAGCGGATCGACGCCGGCGAAGCGTCGAACAATGCATTCCCCGGTGTTGGCCTCGTAGCCAGATTCGATTTCGCGCGCATCGAGCGCATCCGTTATGGGCACCGGACCGCGGAAGTAGTCGGCGTGCGTGGTGCCCAGGCAGGGGATAGGCCGCCGCGCTTGCGCCCACGAAGTCGCAAAGCGCGAGTGTGTGTGGGCCACGCCTCCGATCGCCGGGAATGATCGGTACAGAACCAGATGCGTCGGCAGGTCCGAAGAAGGGCGGAGAGTGCCTTCGACGATCCGCCCATCCAGATCGGCGATAACCAGATCCTCCGGGCGCATAGTGTCGTAGGGAACGCCGCTCGGTTTGATCGCCACCAGTCCTTGTTCCCGCGAAATCCCGCTGGCGTTGCCGAAAGTGTAAAGCACGAGTCCCCTGCGGACCAGTTCCAGGTTGGCGTCGAGCACTTGCTTGCGTAGTTCTTCGAGCATGATTATGCCAATGCGAGTTCCAGCTTCGTGACGGATGCAGCCGGGAAACGATGCGTCAACGTCGAACCGGTGGCCTCGATTTGTCCCGTATGCGGCTCGACCGCGCGCGGATTATCGAACGTGTTGTGCGCGTGCACATCCGGGGCGGCGAGAGTCACCACTTGGGCCGCGGTCACGCGCGCGCCGCGCAGTCCGATTTCAGCCTCGCGGGTCTGGTCGAGACCCGGGTTGGTCACCGTCAGGGTCAGCCGCTTCTCACGGAGCGACGCCGAGCAGTACAGGCCCGGCAACGTTCCGGTTCCGCTGTGCCGCGCATAGGAGATGGTTGGCGCGGAGAGGAGCGTGCGCAGCGATTGGCCCCCCTGATGCGCGGCGTACATATCGAACACATGATACGTGGGTGTAACGCAGAACTTATCTTCGTGCGCGAAGAACAGCGATTGCAGGTTATTCACAAGCTGCGCCACCGCCGCCATGCCGACTTTATCGGCGTGGCGGTTGAAGGTGTCCAGCGTCATCCCCGCCAGCACGGCGTCGCGCATGGTATTCTGCTGCCCCAACAGCGCTTCGGCGAACGGCTCGGTGCCGGGCGCGTACCAGGCGCCCCACTCGTCCACCACCAGCTTCACACGATGGCGCGGGTCCGTCTCTCCCATCACGCCCCACTGGCTGGTGAGGAACGATTCCATCAGGCCGGCTTCGCGAAGGATCTCGTAGTATGGGCCGGCGTCGAACTGCAAGGCATCGCCTTTCCCGGCGCTCCAATCGGACGTTCGACCACCGCTGGCGTTCCAAGCGTAATGATGCATCGACCAGCCCCACAGCCGGCCGATTTCGCCCTTCTGCGCGACCTTCGCGAAGAACCGCCGCGTCCAATCGATATCGTTCCCGTTTGGGCCGGAGCCGACAAACGAGAGCGGCACGTTGTATCCCGGCACCCAGGCGGTGAAGCGTAGGAACTCGGTAGCGTAGTCTTCCGGCGTGAAGTTTCCGCCGCATCCCCAGGCTTCGTTTCCCACACCCCAATAACGCACGTTCAGGGGATCGCGCTCGCCATCGGCCGCGCGCTGATCGGCCATCGTGGTGGTTCCGGCGGGCGAGTTGCAGTACTCCACCCAATGGTCGAAATCCTGCGGACGCAAGCCGCGCACGTTCGCCGCGAAGTACGGCTGCGCACCGGTCAGCCGGCAGAAGCGCGCGAACTCGACAGTGCCGAACTGGTTAGGATCGTAGCTCTGCGGGCCTGTGCGGCGCGCGTCTTTCGGCCACTCCTGCGCGCCCGCCCAGAAGTTGGTGCGCTTGGGGCGCTTGTCCCGCGGGCCGATGCCGTCGTGCCAGTCGTAGCTATCGGCGAAGCAGCCGCCGGGCCAGCGAATCACGGGCGGGCTGATGCGCCGCAACGCTTCGACGAGTTGTTTGCGCAGTCCGCCGATGTTGGGGACGGGCGAATCCTCACCGACCCAGATTCCGTCGTAGACCACCCCGCCCAGATTTTCGACGAAGTGGCCGTAGATTTGGGGCGCAATAGTGGCGATTGGTTCGTCGATCAGAACTTCGATCAGCGAATCGCTCGAGGCGGATCGCAACGCACCGGCACAGGCAATGCCTGCGGCGGCGGTACGCAGGAACTCGCGGCGATTGGTCATCGTCATCCCTTCTGCCGCGCTTGCGCGGCCACCTTCCGCAGCGTGGGCAGCACTTCGCCGATCGCCACCGCTTCGGACCCGGGCTTACCGAAAGCGAAGTACAATTTTCGGAAAAGCGGATAGAGCTGCTCGTACGTGCCGCTTTCGCGCGCGTCGGGCACGATCGTGCGATACGGCGGGCAAAGCGCTTGCTGGGCGTCTTCGATGCTGGGGAATGCGCCGGCCGCCATGAACGCCATGATAGCCGAGCCCAGGCTGGTCACATCGCCTTCGGGCACCAGCACCGGCTTATTCAGCACGTTGGCATAGATGCGGTTCAGCGTTTCGTTTTTCTGCGGGACGCCGCCGCCGTTGATCACACGCCGGATAGGCACGCCATGCTCGGCCATGCGTTCGAGAATCACGCGCGTGTGAAAAGCCGTGCCCTCGATGGATGCAAACAGCTCGTCCTGCGTGGTGTGGGTCAGATTCCAGCCGAGCGTCACGCCGCCGAGTTCCGCGTTGACCAGCACCGTGCGATCGCCGTTATCCCAGGTGAGCCGGAGCAAGCCGGTCTGGCCGCCGCGATATTGCTCCAGCCCTTGCGAGAGCGCGGCGACCGTCGAGCCCGCGCGCCGCGGGATGGCGTCGAAGATATCGCCGGTGGCCGAGAGCCCGGCCTCGATGCCGAAATAACGCGGATGGATCGATCCCTCGACCACGCCGCAAACGCCGGGAATCAGGTCCACCTGTTTTGAGATCGCCATGATACAGGTGGAGGTGCCCACCACGTTGACCACATCGCCTTCGCGCAGACCCGCACCGATGGCGTCCCAATGCGCATCGAAGGCGCCCACGGGGATCGGGATGCCGGCATTCAAGCCGAGCTTCGCGGCCCAATCGGGAGAAAGCTGGCCGGCAATCTGGTCCGAGGTGGCATATTGGCCGTCGAGCTTGGCGCGCACGCCCGCCAGCAGCGGATCCACCTTCACCAGAAATTCCTCGGGCGGCAATCCGCCCAAGTCCCGGTTCCACATCCATTTGTGGCCCATGGCGCAGATGCTGCGCGGAGCCTGGCGTGGATCGGCGATGCCGCACAGCACCGCGGCGACCATGTCGCAATGCTCCAGCGCCGTGACCAACCTTTCCCGCTTGCCGGGATTGTGGCGCAGCCAGTGCAGCAGCTTGGAAAATCCCCACTCGGAGGAATACACGCCGCCGCACCATTGGAGCGCTTCCAGATTTTCGAGGCGGCCGGCAGCGGTGATTTCGGCGGCCTCGCCTTTGGCCCGATGGTCGCACCAGAGGTAGTAATCGTCCAGAGGAACTAACCCCTCGCCCACCGGAATGACACTCGAACCCGTAGTATCGAGCGCTAGCGCCGCGATCTGGTGGCCGTTCACGCCCGCTGACTGAATGGCCTTTCGCATGGCACCCGCTAGAGCTTCCATGTGGTCCTGGTGCGACTGCGTGGCATAGTCCGGATCGTCCTTCTTGCGGGTCAGCGGATACTCTGCGGTAGCCGAGCCGAGGCGTCCTTTGGCGCTGTCGAAGATGGAGACGCGGACGCTCAGCGTCCCAAAGTCAACGCCTGCGACTACCGCCATCTAGCACCCCTGCGACGCGCCATGCCAGTACATATCCCAGCCAAGATAACGTGTACCGGCTTCGTGCAGCATGGGCGCCACCGAGGAAAAACTCCCGGCTACGTGATGCTCGAAACCGTTCTGGCAGATGTAGCGCAGCAAGTCCTGCAGGCGCTCGATGCGCACCACGCCCGCGCCGCCGAACGTATCGAGCGGATCGTTTGTGAACTCGCCTTCGCCGACGTAAGAGCGCAGCCTACCGGTGCGGTCGTCGGTGGAGACGCGGCAGAAGCTCATGGGTCCGGCCTTGACTCTTCCGACGCAAGTGCCGAATGTGTTGGCCTTGCCCACTGTGCCGGCGATGATTTCCTGGAAATCCATGCGCACATCCTGGAAGAAATGCTTGGGCAGATTGCTGCAATGGAAGCAGACGGCTTTGTTGGGATCATCGCCGTAGTTGTTGTTCCAGTCGAGCAGCGCGCTGGGCGTGCCGGAAGCCAGTTGCAGCGCGTACATGCCGACCACGCCGCAGATATCGACTTCGCAGGCGCTGGGCAGCAGGTCGTTGCTCATCATGCTCATGATGGTGCAGGGCACCACGCCGAAGTATTCTTCGAGCGCGGTCCAGCACTGCACGGCGCTCATCGCCACTTCGGTTTCTTTCATCCAACCGTCGATCACCGCGCCTAACTTCGCCATCTTGAGGAGCGCATCGTCGGGGATGCCCTGCGTCGAAACATAGCTCTTGATGCCCGCGAGTTTCTGCTGCGCAGCATCGTCGTTGTCTTTCATGCGGTGTACTCGGCCAAGGATTTCGGTCAGGTCCACGGTCTCGATGGAGATGCCGTGCTGCTCCAGGATCTTCTCGCTGTAGCGCACCGTGTTGAAGGCGGCCGGACGCGCGCCCAGAGCTCCGATGCGCACTCTGCGCAGGCCTTTCACCACCCGGCAAACGCCGGCGAACCACTCCAGATCTTTGCGGAAGAGGTCCGAATCCGGCGCTTCCGTGTGTTGCGTGGTGATGGAGTAAGGGATGCCGTATTGCGCGAGGTTGTTGCAGGCCGACATCTTGCCGCAGAAGCTGTCGCGGCGGAACTTGATGGACATTTTCGACGAGGAATCCGGAGTGGCCTGCACCAGCACGGGAACGTTGAGATCGGCCATGCGCAGCGTGTCGGCGATGGCGCGCTCCTCGCCGAAGTTCGGCAGCGTGACGATGACGCCATCGATACGGTCGCGGTTGGCGCGGAACAGGTCGGCGCATTTGCGCGTGTCCGCGCGGCTTTCCACAGCGCCGTACTTGCTGTCGGAGGGGCCCAGCACCAGCGGCTCGATACCCGCGGTGGTGAGCGCCTTGATCATCTCCTCACGCCCCTCTTTGGCAAGATGGTCGGGAAAGAACCCGCGGTTCCCGACGATAACTCCCATGATCATTGGCCGTGTCATATCGTTTCTCCCTGCGCGAAAAACACAACGTACCACGCCGTGAGCAAGATGGTTGGTTGGCAGGCGAAAGCGCCTGCCCCACTCCATTTGGCGCTAAGCTAATCTTTTGACCCCGCTGTTCGGAGCACCCGAGCCCACCGGTCGTTGGTCCAGAAGCGTAAATGCCTGGCGTCCCACGCTGCGCTACTGCATGCAAACGGAAGTCCACGTCTACGCGCTAGCCGTGGCAGCAAGCGCGCTGCTTTCGTTTTATCCGTTTCTGATCGTGATGCTTTCGTTCTGCCGCAACGTGCTGCACTGGCCGGCCGCGGTCGACGCGATCTACCTGGCGCTTAACGATTATTTGCCAGGCGACCTGGGAACTTTCATCAGCCGCAATCTGCCTTTGCGGGGCACGTTTCAATTCACCGCCATGATCCTGCTCCTGATCACCGCCAACGGCATATTCGAACCGCTGGAGGTCGCGCTAAACCGCGCATGGGGTGTCGCCAAGAACCGATCGTACCTCAAGAACCAACTGGTGAGCCTCGGCATGATCTTCCTGTGCGGCGGCCTGGCGCTGCTCTCGCTGATCCTGACGGCGCGCAATGCGCAGTGGGTACGCGGCTGGAACAGCGGCCCCGCGGTGCACCCCGGCAAGCTGGCACTCTCGGTCAACGTGCTGGTGTTCAAGCTGGCCGCCGTGCCGATCTCCATTCTGGCGTTGTTTCTGATTTTTTGGCTGCTGCCCAACCGCCGCATCCCTCCGCGGCGCGTCGCTCCGGTGGCCATTCTGACGGGACTGGTGCTGGAGGCCATGAAGTATGTGAACCTGATGATCTGGCCGCTGCTGCGCGGGAAGCTCGAGCGCGAGTACGGCGTGTTTCACAACTCGGCGACCATTCTGATTTGGAGTTTCATCACCGCCATGATCATTCTGGCCGCCGCGCAATGGGCGGCGCGTATGGAGAATCGAAATGACCAAGGATTGGAAAAAGATAGCGCGAGCTGAGCGGCTGGACATTCCGGACGCGGATCTGGAGCGCATCGCGCCGGCGCTCGATGCCATGGAGGCGGCCTTCCGTCCGCTGGCGCTGGCGCTGCCGCCGGATACGGAGCCCGCTTTAATCTTCCGTGCGGCAGAGGAGGGCGAGTGACCCTCCTCGAAGCCGCGGCGGCGCTGCGCCGGCGCGAAACATCTTCGGTAGAGCTGACGGAGGGCGCGCTCGATCGCATCGCGCGGCTCAATCCGGTCACGAATGCGATCCAGACCGTGATGGCTGAGTCCGCACGCGAGCTAGCCCGCCAAGCCGATGCGGAACTGGCGCGCGGACGGGGGCGCGGTCCACTGCACGGTATTCCCGTTGCGCTCAAGGACCTGTTCTACACGAAAGGCGTGCGCACCACGGGCGGCTCGAAGCTGTTCGCGCAATACGTGCCGGACCACGATGCCGCCGTGGTGGAATCGCTCGCGGGCGGCGGCGCCGTGCTGGTGGGGAAGGCCGGCATGCACGAGCTGGCCTACGGCATCACGTCGAGCAATCCGCATTTCGGCGCGATTCGCAATCCTTGGGACCGGGACCGCATTCCAGGAGGCTCCAGCGGCGGATCGGCCGCCAGCGTGGCCGCCGGCATGGTCTTCATGGCGATGGGCAGCGACACGGGCGGGTCCATACGCATCCCGGCGTCGTTCTGCGGCGTGGTAGGACTGAAGCCCACCTTCGGCCGCGTGAGCCGCTACGGCGCGATGCCGCTGGGCTTCAGCCTCGATCACATGGGCCCGCTGACGCGCTCGGTGCGCGATGCGGCCGCAGTGCTCAACATCATCGCCGGCTACGACCGGCGCGACGACACGTCTTCGCGGCGTCCGGTGGAGAACTACGTGCCCGAGCCGGAGCCTTCCCTGCGCGGCCTGCGCATCGGCCTGCCGGAGAATTTCTACTTCGAACGCCTGGACCCTGACGTGGACCAAGCCGTACGCGGCGCTTTCCGCACAGCCGAATCGCGCGGCGCGCAAGTGGTCCCGCTGCGCGTGCCGGACATCTCCGCCATCAACACGGTGGGGCGCATGATCCTGCTGGCGGAGGCATCCGCCCTGATGGAGCCGCATCTTGCGCAGCGCGATCAATTTGGCGCGGACGTGCTGGCACTGCTCGATCAGGGGCGCTTGCTACCGGCTACCGATTATGTGAACGCGCAGCGCCTGCGGCGCGGGATGCAGCGCGAGTTCGCCGCTTTGTGGCCGCACGTGGATTGCCTGTTCACCCCCACTACGCCCATCACCGCGCCGCGCATCGGCGAGACTTCGACCACCTTCGGCGGCCAGACCGAAGATGTGCGCCTGGCATCCACGCGGCTGGTGCGCGGCATCAACGTGCTGGGTCTGCCGGCGGTATCGATTCCCTGCGGCAGCGACCGGCGCGGCCTGCCGATCGGACTGCAGATCATCGGCAAGCCGTTTGCGGAAGCGTTGATCCTGCGCGTGGCGCAGGCGCTGCTTCCGGCGGAGGTTCCCGCGCCGCAGTTATAATCGGGGTTCATGGAACTTACCCGCCGCACTTTTATGCAAGCCGGCGCTCTGCTGGCTGCCACTACGCCTGCCGCCCGACCCGCTCCCAACGATCGCATCACGGTTGGGGTGATCGGCACTGGCGCGCGTGGGCAGGAATTGATGGACTCCCTGCAACAGCATCAGCAGGCCGAGATCGTGGGCATTGTGGATGCGTATAAAGGCCGCCTGGAGCGCGCCCTCACACGCACCAAGGGACGCGCCAGGATTTACCCGACGCACCACGATCTGCTAGCCGAGAAATCCATCGACGCCGTGGTGGTGGCGACCCCGGACCATCTGCACACATCTATCGCCGTGGACGCGCTACGCGCGGGCAAGGATGTGTACCGCGAAAAGCCGCTGACCTACACAACGTCGGAAGGACTGGAGATCATCGCAGCCGCGCGCGCCGGAGAACGCATGATGCAAGTGGGCAGCCAAGGCGTCAGCGCGGATTCCGAGCGCAAGGCCAAGGAGTTGATCCGCTCGGGCGCGCTCGGCCGCATCACCATGATCCGCGCAGCCTACAATCGCAACACCGCTTCGGGCGCGTGGATCTATCCGATTCCGCCGGACGCCTCGCCCGAGACTGTGAACTGGGACATGTTCCAGGGCGCCGCTCCCAAACACGCGTTCAGCCCGGAGCGTTTCTTTCGCTGGCGCTGCTACCAGGATTACTCCGGCGGCATCGCCACGGATCTGTTCGTGCACCTGTGTACCACGATCCACTTTCTGATGGATGCCCGCATGCCGGCGCGCGTGATGGCCATGGGCGAACTGTATCGCTGGAAGGAAAGCCGCGACGTGCCGGATACGCTGAACGCAATGATGGAATATCCGGAAGGTTTCACCGTGAACCTGAGCTCGTCATTCAATAACGAGATGAACTCGGAGGCGGGGTTCCAGGTGCTGGGCACCGAAGGCGCTCTCACATTGGGCGGGAACGGGCTGACGTTCTATCCGGAAAATGTCGTGGAGGATAACCGCTGGATCGTGGATGCATGGCCGCAGCCGCTGGAGGACGCCTATTACAAGGACCCCAAGGTGATCGCCACGGAGGTAGAGGCGGCTAAGCGGCCCAAGAAGGAAGCGCGGCATTTCAAAGACGAGGGTCCCGAGCCGACCTTCGCACACTTCGGCCATTTCTTCGATTCCGTGCGCACGCGGCAGCCGTATTGGGAGGATGCCGTGGCTGGCCACCATGCGGCGTCCTGCGCGCACTTGATCAATTTGTCGGCTAAAGAGCGGCGGCTGGTTGAGTGGGATTTTGCGAAGGACGATGTCAAGGGGTAGGCTGCCAGGTTCGAGTCCTACCTGGGGAGCCAAATGGCGTTTTCCAGGATGGCCGCTATCTGATTGATTCTATTATGGCCATCTCAGAAGTTTACTCTTGATTGGCCGCATTTAAGTGTGACCCCGGAGCGGATTCGAACTCTTGAAGACGAATACGTCCGACCGGCATCTCCCAAACGATCCGCACTAATCGACTGTGCGTGCTGACATCCGGATGGCCGAAAAACCCAGGCGCCATCCAATTTGCCCTAAGGGGCACCGCCGCCCTCCGCCGTACCTACCTTACGGGCTTCACATTGGCCGCTATCGAGCGATTCCGCCGCTCATCGCGACTGACCGCAATGGTGTCATTCGGCGGTGAGCATTTCGATCGGCCCAAGACCAGTCATCCAATCGATCATTATGCGGAACGCGAGGCCCATATTTCCCACTTGAACATGATTCTGCGCTTGCTCCGCGCGCGTGAACAAGCGCGCGGTCAGTGAGCGTACATGTGTCAGAGTGGCGATCTGATCGGGTAGTTGGTGCACTGGAATGTAGTGATCCTCAGCGCCCGCCATCAGGAGCACGTCCTGCGTCAGCCGGGGCGAGATGTCAGCGGTCTCGTATTTCTGATAGTGCTTCATCATCTCATACGTCGTCTTAACTCCAGTGTTGTGTATCGCCAATTTCACCATCCAGTCCAGAAGCAGACTCTTGGCCATCGCATCGGCGAGGAACTTGTCGACCGCTCCCTCGTTTCCAGTGTCGATCCAGTCAAGGAGCTCCTTTTGTGCCAGCGGGGGCAGAGGGCGAAGGAAGCACTCGAGCCCGTCGGTCATAATGTCGTATGCGATCACCCGGCGCACCCTTGGCTCGAAGGCAGCGGCGCGAATGACCAACCCGCCGCCGAGCGAGAAGCCCATCAACGTGACCGCGTCGAGGCGGAAGAAGTCCAAAACCGCTTTGACCGGCTTCTCCCACTCAGGACTCATGGTCAGGTGCGCCAATTCGAGCGCCGCCCCCTGGCCGGGGCCCTCGAATAGGATCGTGTCGTAGCCGGCGTCGCGAAAGATCAGCGCCGCGGGCAACCATTCCTCTATGTAGCTGTCGAACCCTCCGAAAACGACCAGTGTCCCCTTCGGCTCCTCCGGCGTGAGGCGATAGGCGGGGAGCCAGCCGGTCTCAAAGGGAATTCTGCTATATGCAGACGGCGCAATTTGGAAATGGTCAAGAAGCAGATCGACGAAGCGCTGGCGTGTGGGCAGCTTGCGCGTATCGCTAGAGAGCAAGAAGAACTCGGCGAGACGCAGATAGTAGGCCCCTTTGAGCACATCGTGCCGGGTGAGCGCCTTTTCTCCCAAGTCGAGAATGATCTTTGTGAACAGCGGATAGTCGTTCACGCCGGCCACCGCGTCTCGCATCTCGGTCAGCATGCTGTCGTCGCCAACCCAGCCATAGAAGCGGTTGAGTTGGAAATTGATGCTGATGTCGGGGTGCAAGTCGTAATATCCGATCGGAAACGAGAACGACGGGGAACCAAATGGGGTTAATTCCCCTGCCGTCGCCTTATCGATGACGACGGGACCTGAATTCGTTTTCAATTCGGTCGCTGGAGTCATTTCAGTGTTTCTCCTTCTTGTCTTGAAACTGCGCGTCGGTGCGTGGCCGTCATTTCCTGGTGCACGAGAAGGGCCGATCATAATTTTGCGGAATTCTGACGCGGGCTACCCGCCAAACGCCAATCGGGGCGATTAGTCCTGAGTCACGGCGCATCCGGAAATTATCTCAGCCTCCCTTGCGAGTTCGAGACGTGTCCAGACTGGGTGCCCAGCACGGACCAGGGGCGGCGGTTCGCACCGATCACTCTGAAAACGTTAGGCGTTCATAGGTTCGGTCACAGTGCCAATTGGCCTGCAAAAGTTTCGAAACGTGTCCAGCGTGGGGAGCCAATTGCTCTTGCTTTAGATCTCCGCTATCTGACTGATTCCATTACGCGCACTCAAGATGTTTTTCTGGAGCCATCGAATGGATCGGCGACCCCATCATGGACTCGAACCCACTTCGGAATCGTAGTAGACATTCGTTTGGAGCGCTGATCGCCATCCCCCGAAATCCGCAGGCGATCATACGCCGAGTGGCCCAGATCAATCAACGCTTCGCCGTTACAGACAGCCTATCGGGCGATCTCGTCTTCATAAACCGCCACGTCAGTACGTACGGCGTAGATATTTTGGCTTCCACAACTGGAGCCGTGTCCGACACAGACGGGTAGAACTTGCTAACGCAGCAGTAAGGGTAGAATCTGATCGTGCCCCATCTTAAGCGCCCATGACCGCGGACGTGCCCAAGGCTCGCCATCGTTCTCCTCCGGGTCCGCTCCGTGTTCCATCAACAACCTGACCAACTGGACGCGCCCCCAGCGGCACGCCCAACCGAGGGGAGTGCTTTTGAGGATCTCGTCGCGCCGGTCCACGCGCGCGCCTGCCTCAAGAGCCGCGCGCCCAAATGCCTCAACTTCATCGTCCGTGGCCCAATCGTACATCGCTGCGATCTCGTGCAGAATGGTCCGTCCAAACGAGCCCTTGACGTTCACATCGCATGCCTGAAGAATGAGGAGGAAAGACGCCAGATAACCTTCTCGGTCGAAATCCTTGTTGCCCGCAGACAGCCACGGAATGTGGTGCCAGAACAACAGCGGGGATGCAAGCAAGCGAAACCAGCGCGGGTCATCGCGAACCCAATCGATATGTTCTAACGCCATACGAACGATCTCGGTGGCCCCTCCGTCCGCGCCGAAGCGGAGCAACTCTTCCGCAAGCGGCTCGTCTGGGGGCTTAGCAGCGTTCGGCAATAAGCCGAGTTTTTCGTCAGCGATCAATTGCCGCGCGAGGTCGGTCTGGCGATAGAGGGCTGCGGTGTCGCCCTTAACAAAGCCACCTCGACGACGTAGCAATTCCACCATTTCCCACTGTTTGTGGCTGTATGCGCTATGCACAGGTGACCCGCTCGAGTCGACATGCACGTTCGGATTCGCGCCGCGATCGAGGAGTAACTCGGCCATCTTCGAACGGCCCAACGCCGCGCAATTCCACAAAGGGTAACCCTGTGAGTATGCGGCCCAGTCGCCTTCGCCCGACGAGACCCGCTCGTTCGGGTCGAAGCCGCAGTCGAGAAGGAATTGAAGAACATCGATGCGGTTGTTCTGCACTGCGACAGTCAGCAGGCCGCCGCCGTCCCAGCGAACTTGATTTGTGAGCTTGCCTTCCGCGTGACGCGCGCGAAGCCACTCCAGATCACCGTTCGCAACCCCGTTACGCGCACTGTCGTCGACGGAGGCTGATTGTGCCGCCAATTCCGTGTCCCTTTCGGGCACTTCTCTGCGATTCTCCTCCTCCTCGATGATGGACACAAGTTCGTGGTACCCACGTTCGTTCGCTAACGTCCAGGCTGACGTCGCGTCGCGGTGTGGATCAATGCCCGCACGCGCGTCCGCGCCATTCTGCATCAGCAGCCGCACGATCTCCGACCACCGGTGCATCACCGCGAAGTGGATGGCGCGATGCTCGTCTCCGTACGACACGGTCATATTCGCGAGCTCGGGCCGCGCCTTCAACATAGTTCGTACGTGCGCAATGTCACCGGCGCTTACCGCTTCTACTAACCGTCTGATGGTCGCGCCATCGACGTAAGCCTTAAGCTTCGGCCAGCTATCAAAGCCGTAGCTGCGTGCGATGACCAACTGGGCATCGTGCAACCCGAAGGTCGCAGTATCGGCGATATCGTAGTGGGCGCTGATCTCCGCGGCTGCGGTGTCATTGCCCTTCATAAAATCGTTCAGCAACTCTTTTGCCTGACGCTTAAGCTGTTCGAGGTCTGGTTGTTCCCGCATCCGGCGGGTTGGAAGTTTTTGCTTCACATGAGCTCCTTTCCATAGGCCCGGTGTCCGCTAGCTCGGGCAGAAAAGAGTTCACTCAGCAAACTGTCGAAGGTTTACCATTCAGTGGGACGCAGTCCCTTTCCGCGGACACGGAGGCGTTCTGAACTAGCCAGAGCCTAGCATAACATCCGCTACGGGAAACTGAGAATTGGCTATTGGCGTTATTGATCGTGAGTAGTCGCCCAGCATTTACCAATATGGCCGATGATCTGCCAGCGCGTCTGGCTGTTGGCGGCATCTCCGGCAATGATCCCATGCTCACTGTCGGTGCTGGGGGTCTCCGGAAATCCACCGCGGAGATCACGGAGCTATAAGCGGTCTGAATCTGTTGGAAGACCGCCCTGACCGCCGGCGGCGGACAAGTCACCAAAGTTCGAAACGCGTCCACGACGGGGAGCCACGCTCTTGGCGTTGATTCTATTAGGCGCCTGAATGCCCAAAATCGCCAACCCATTTGTTTTCGGGTTCGAATCCCCATTGGGTCAGAAGCGACGGACTGGCCCGCTCCACTCTCGATTGCGTGTTTCGCCTGCCCATCACGTCTTAGGCGACCGCAGTTTCCGGTTTGTGCATTCCGTTCGCAATTTCCAGAGGCGGCGCTATCCAGCCACCTGGAGCACGATCTTCCCTGGAGCGTGGCCTGCAGCACCTTGCTCGAACGCCTCTCGTGCGCGGGCAAGCGGAACCACCGCGGATAACACCGGTTTCAGCTTCCCGGCGTCCACAAGTCCGGTGATGTGATCAAGCTGCGTTCGATTTCCGCTAACAATGAAAAACACACCGCGCACGCCATGCTGCTCGGCGACATCAGGCGGAATTGGGGAGACCAGCGTCACCAGCACCCCGCCCTTTCGCAGCACGCCCCAGGAACGCTCCCGCGTCTCGCCGCCGATCGTGTCTAGCACCACATCGATGTCTCGCAGCATCTCCTCGAAACGCGCGTTGTGGTGGTCGATTACGTCATCAGCCCCTAGACTGCGTACGAGCGCCGTGTCGCGCGCAGATGCCGTAGCTAGTACGCGGGCCCCTCGCCAGCGTGCCAGTTGCACTGCCAAAGTTCCCACGCCGCCGGCGCCTCCGTGGATCAGCACGGCTTGCCCCGCAGCGAGATGCGCGTGTTCGAAGAGCGCCTGCCAGGCGGTCAGCGCCGAAAGCGGCAGTGCCGCCGCCTGCACATGCGGGATGCTGCGTGGCTTTAACGCGAGGTTCGCCGCACGCACTGCCGCGAACTCGGCCGCCGCCCCGTCCCGTGGAAAATCAGCCAGGCCATATATCTCGTCGCCCGCCCGAAAATCCGTGACATCGGGCGCCGTCTCCTCTACCACGCCTGATGGCTCGTGTCCCGGAATGCCTGGAATCCGCGGCGTGCCATCGGCGTTCTGATAGGTTTCATCCCAAGTCAGTTCTGCGGGCGTGATGCCCGTCGCGCGTACCCGTACCAGCACATCCCCAGGCCGAACCACCGGCGCCGGTGCATCCTCGAAAAACAACTGCTCCGGCCCGCCCCGGCCGTGAGTCCTGACTGCTTTCACTGGAATCCCTCCTTCGCTACTATTCTCCCGCGCTGCCGGCGCAATGCATTTTGGGAAGGTGGCGCAGCGTCGCCTCGGCGCATTGCCGGCCAGTCGGTACCTGCCGCGCTGACGGTTCGAGACACGTCCGACATGGGCCCCCAATCTGGACACGTCTCGAACTTCCGGATGGTGCGGGATGCAGGAACGATCCGCGAGCACGCAAAGGCCCTGCTCGACACTGCGCCGTTGATTTTTTCCTCTCGGATGTTAAGGTAGAGGAAATAGTCGGCGTCTCCACTGGGTGTTACATGCTTTCGGCCGCACAATCCGCAGCGCTATGGCACGTAGAGGCTACGGCGGACGCAAGAGAGGCCATGGCGCTCTCATCCATAGCTGGCATTCTCGAACGCGCTGGCTATGGACTGGAGACGTACCACGAAATAATTGAATTGGTCCGGCAACACGCCCGGATTGCGCTCCATTTCCATCCCGATCGGTTTGGTCATAAGGCGGCGAGTGTGGCGGAGAGTCTCCTTAACGAGGGTGTGTACCGGAATCAGTTTGAGACCGGACTCTCGAACGGGAGCCCGACGGCTTTTCCGGGGGGCGAGCGCGACACCTGGGAGCGAATGTTGTTTGGAGGAGCGTATCACGCCGAGGGCGTATTGGCTTCAGAGCGCCCCAAATACGGATCACTCGAGCTGGTTCGGTTCCCCGACGGTCCGGCACCGCGGTTTGGATCCTGTTACTTCGTCCTTCGAGACGTGGGCGCACGGACTTCCATCACATTCATGGGCAGCGAGCACCCGCAAGCTAGCGATCGCCTGGGTACCCTCGCGAAACCCCACGGCGCCATAGCGGCACTGCTTTCCGAGATCGAGAACGGCGGTATGTCTGCGCCGTCCTGGCCTCCGTTTCGTACGCCCACACTTGGGGTGCCAGATATCACTGTGGCCCGATTCTACGATATTGCCAAGCGCCTCTGCGAACGTCGGCCGATTCCATCAGTTGGCGAGCCGGGACGTGTGTTGGACACGGGGGTGGAGGCCCAAGTTCACGGTCCCGTCTTACTAAACCGAGACGTTGAGTTGTTGGTGGCAGACCCGGCTTTCGCGGGCACGCCAATTGGGCGAATGCTGAACGAACTCGCGGATAGGTACGGATTTGAGTTGCAGTGGCACTGTGGATTCCGGCTCTCGGTTCGCGATGTGCCAGATGACTTTCGCGGACCGGCGATGCCAATGTTCGCACAGCGCGTTGCCGGCGCGAGCGGTCTTCTGGACGCTGTGCCGATCGGGCAGGCCGCGGCCTCTCTACACCACAACCCTGAGCAGTGGAGCGAGTGGGGCGACTACTGGGACGTCCTCCGGCTTCTCAGACAACTCTGGCACGTGGTGGTACACTTCGGCCACCGGATTAAACATCGAAATTCCGTTACCCGAATCGTCGCCAAAAAACCCGACCAATAGCTCTTTCAAGTTGTGTTGAGCTATCCGGTTCAGTGTCCTATGGTTCGATGTGCCGCCGCTGGTTCCAACCGAATTGTCGGAGTTTACCGGAAGTTGGCACGCGTTAGTGGGCCGGCGCCGATTCGTTTGGCGGAAGCCGGTCGATAAGGAGTTCGAGTCCAGGCCGGGGTCGCCGTCGAGTGGGACGAATCCAAAAGAAGACGCCTGAAAGACCCGTAATGAAATCAATCAGATAGCATGAAGTCGAGAAGTTTCAGACTGGCTCCCCGCCTTGGACACGTTTCGAACTTTTGCGGCGTGAAACGGCGGTTGCTCGAACTCGCGTAACGAGTAGATGAACTTGGGAATAGCAGCTCCAATAAACGTTTGCATCCAGACCGGGTGCCCAGCTTGGATGGACAGATGCTTTTTGCTCGAATGCTCTTGCGAAACAAAGCCGTTCTCCTGGTTCGAGCAAAGGGGATTTACGCTGCAAAAGCTCGAAAGATGTCCAATGTGGGAAGCCAAAGCTATCCTTGGTTGACAAGACAGGACTGGCCGCGGCTACGCCGCGAAGTCCCCACTCAGTCCGCGCTGTGCGATGCGGAACAACATTGGGGCAAAACGGACTCACCGGGCCTGGGGGATAGAGCGTATTTCCAGTCCGGACGTACCGCGGATAGCCGCACCCCCCGAGACCTCAACCAACGAACGGATCGACGATGCGCACGCCAGCCTTCATGAAATCGACACGGTTTCGCGTGGCGACCGCCAGACCGTGGACGAGCGCCGTCGCCGCGATGAGGCTATCCTTTACCGGCATGGCTTTCCCCGCTGTGCGAAGACGAGCCAGCAGTTCCGCCCATTTCAGGCCGGTGTCCGCGTCCCAGGGCAGACAGTGGAGACGCCCGACGCCCGCCTCGAACCAGCGTTCCAGTGCGGTCCGCTTCCTTCCCTTGGGAAGGATGAGAATCCCGAATCGCAGTTCGCCGAGAATGACGGGATCGACCGCGATAACCGGTTCATGTGCGCGAAGCCACTCCACGGCACGGGGATCAGGCATTGGTTTCGTTGGCTCGCTCAGAACGTTGGCGTCGACCAAATACTTCACAGCGCATCCGTCAACTCAGAGTCGATGGGGACGAAAAAGTCCTTCTGCGGACAGGCGAGCAGCCAGTCGACAGCTCCCTCGTTGGGCGGAGCCGCACGCCGCACGAGGCGATAGTCCCCACGATCGAGACGCTCGACGTCGAATTCCTGCCCCGGTTCGACACGGTCCATCTGCCGGAGTTCCGCCGGCAGAACGATCTGGCCCTTGGAGGAGACGGTGGTCTTCATTAAGGTAAGATATCGTCTTACGTACGTTGGTGTCAAGCACGACAACCAGAAGATTCGGTAGGCGGATCGATGCCAGTCCAAGTCCTGCCTGGGGAGCCAACTGGAACGCCCGCAACCCGATTCAACATTCGAACTCGGCGCGACGAGGCAGCCCCGGTGCTACAATGTAGCATTATGAGGAAAACCTCGATCCGCGAACTCCACATCCACACCTCGGAATTGGTGCGAGAGGCCGCGGACGGCGGCATTATCGTGGTCGAACGCCGTGGTGAGCCGGTCGCGGAACTGCGTCCCATCACCTCTCCGCCGCGCATGCCCGCAGCTAAAAAAGCGCGGATCTTCACCTCCATGCGGAAAATCTGGGCTCGCATGCCCCAAGTCAGCGACAGTACGAAGATCCTCGAAGAGGATCGGGGTCGCTAGCAGCGTGTATTTCGACACGTCCTATATTGCAAAATTCTATTTCAATGAACCCGAATCTCCTCGGGTTCGCGACCTTGTCCGGAAAGCGGATGCCATCCATTCGTCGCTATGGGCTTTGGCCGAGTTCCATGCCGTACTTCATCGCCGCCTGCGTGAAGGCGCGTCGTCACTCCGGGATGCGCGCGAACTGGCCTTGCGCTTCTCCGAGCACATAGAGGCCGGATTGTGGAACCTCATTCCCGTCAACGAAGCTCTGCTGCGGAGGACCAGTGCGCTGATGGTTTCCGGCCCCAGCAATCTCTTCATACGCACCGCCGACGCAGTACACCTGACGACGGCACACGAAATCGGAGAGCGCGCTGTGTGGACCAATGATCGCCACATGCTCGCGGCGGCCTCCTACTTCGGCGTAACGGGCCAGTCCGTCTAGCACCTCCCCGGTCATTCTCTCGGGAAGAAATCCGGCTCCGATAAGGTCCGCGCGCGTCCAAACGGGGCGTTTGATGAAGCACTCCGTCTGCGGGTCGTTCGAGAAGCATCCAGCACGGCACCCAGTCAGGATGGGCGTACCGATTTTGCGAAGATCTTGTTGGTCTAAAAAAACTGGATTGGTTCGAGCGTGCCGCGTCTTAGTTAGGCCACAAAGTTCGAAGCGTGCCCAATGTGGGGAGCCAACCCCGCCCAAGCCTCATCAGGCGGCCAAGGGTGCGTTGGACAGTTCCTCCGCCGTCGCAACACTGCTTCGGGTGCGCGGATCTATCCGATTCCGCCGGACGCATCTCCTGAGACTGTGAACTGGGACCTGTTCCAGGGCGCCGCGTCCAAACGCCCGTTCAGCCCGGAGCGTTTCTTTCGCTGGCGCTGCCCACCAGGATTACTCCGGCGCCATCGCCACGGATCTGTTCGTGCACCTGTGCACCACGATCAACTTTCTGATGGACGCCCGTTCTATCCGGAAAATCCGCGCGACCAGTGGCGGGAATTGTATCGCCAGCTCGCCTTATGATGCTCCCAGGTGCAATCTTCAATCCGCTGCACCTTTCCCGTCCACGCTAACCAGGAAGTCCAGCATCAGCCGATTCACCTCAGCCGGCGCTTCCTGCTCGGTCCAGTGCCCAACGCCCGGCAGCACAACCTTGTTCCAGAGATTCGGGACACTCTTCTCCAGGTTGTCAACGTAGGGCCTTGCGAACTCGACCACGGCATCGTCCGTTCCTCCGACATATAAGGTCGGCTGCAGCATCTTGCGCCTGATCAGAAACGGCGTCTCTTGCCAGAAAATGTCCTGCCCGCGATACCAGTTCAACCCGCCTCGAAAGCCGGTCCGCGAGTATTCGTTGGCGTAGTAATCCAGATCTTCCAGTTTCAGCCAGGCCGGGATCTGCTTCGGATCCACGCAGCCGTCCAGCGCCCTCTCGTTTACGCCGAACATGTAGCGCCATTTGTGCTCCTTCGGAATTGAGCCAGAAAGCGAGTAGAGGAACATGCGCAGCGTGCGCTTCGGATCGGCGTCGAACTCCTTGTCGGCCACTCCGGGCTTCTGGAAATATGTTTGGTAGAACTGTTGTTCGGCTGGAACGCGCCGGCGCATTGCTTCTGTCGGCTTCACCGCGCCCTCAGTGCGCATTCCGTAAGGAACGCTCAGCAGGATCACGGCGCGGAACATGTCGGGCCTCAAGATTGCGGCATTGTGAGCAGCCATTGCACCCAAATCGTGGCCGGCGAGGCACCGCCTGTTCACGGCCGAGCGCATGTACCAGCCCAACCACATCGCCAACAAACTGAAATTGTGTGTAATCCGGGATGTCTGGTGGAGCGTCGGTCTGGCCGTAGCCGCGCATATCCGGAGCCACTGCGTGGTAACCCGCAGCGGCCAAGGCGGGCAAGACGTGGCGCCAGCTATACCAGAGTTCCGGCCAACCGTGGGCGACCACTATTAACGGACCCTCCCCTTGCTCGGCGATGTGCATCTTGATTCCGTTCACCTGGATGAACCGGTGCTTGATGCTTTCGACCTGGGCTGAGACCAGCGACATAGCCGCCAATATAGCCGCGGGGATCGAAAAGGGAACCCAGCATCTTGAAAACCTCCAGGCTCCAAGGGCAATCACGGAAGCGCGTCGCGCCGGGGGCCTCGCGTGGTTCGAGAGTCATCCCTACTGGGTGCCCAGTCTGGATGGGCGTGCCATTGTGGAGCGCATGCCATTGTCCAAAAGCACGAAAAGGTACTACGGAAGGCTTAAAGCCTTTTCTTTCTGCCGCATAGCAGATATTTGGCCCGCTGGCCCACAAAGTAACTTTTTTGTGTCGGCGGAACAGCCGAAGAGGCCAAAAGCTGTCGCGGTTGTTTGTGGGACCAAGAACCGGTGAAGGTCCTCCTGCGCGCCTGCTGCTACCAGTAGGAATACATCCATATCGAACCTTGGCATTCCCGTGTGCAGGTTCTGCACGTTCTGCACCTCCGATCTGACGAATGTAGCGAACGACGCCAACGCAGTCTGGAGTTCTGCATGAAATCGCAGGCTTCCGGTTTGGCCCAAGTCTTGCAGACGTGGGACCGGAGGAACGCCGTAAAGAGCCTCCCGGCGAATGACAAACGTTGTATCGTTGTTGGCTTTGCCCGGCGAAGGAAGTCTCACAGCGTTGCCCGCATGGGAATAGCGCCGGAACGGATCTCCGTTCGGCTATCGCCCGAGAATAAAAGGAGAAAATGAGACTCTTTAACGTTGCTCTAGCGGCGCTCGGTGTCCGCTTCGTTCCTTCGCTGTTGTTGGCAGTAGGAACGCTATGCCTGTCGACGGCATCTTTCGCGCAAGTTGGCATATCGGTCGGAATCGCGCCCCCTGAGCTGCCCGCCTACGAGCAGCCTATGTGCCCCGGCGACGGTTATATCTGGACGCCCGGGTATTGGGCCTGGGAGAATGAGTATTACTGGGTACCGGGCACATGGGTGATGCCCCCCGAAGTCGGGTTCCTCTGGACTCCGGGCTATTGGGGTTGGGGCGGCAGCGGATTTTTCTTCAATGAAGGCTACTGGGGCCTGTCAGTAGGTTTCTATGGGGGGATCGACTATGGCTTCGGATACTTCGGTCATGGCTATGAAGGCGGCCGCTGGGATAACGGACATTTTTTCTACAACACGGCGGTGAATCGAGTGGACGCCAATGCCATCCACAACGTTTACAACACGAGAGTGAACGAAAACGTTAACCGCGTCAGCTACAACGGCGGTAACGGCGGGATCAACGCGCGCGCCACTTCTGAAGAAGAGGCTGCTGCGCGTGGCAGACATACTGGGCCTGTATCCGCGCAAACTCAACACGCGTACTCTGCCCGCAATAACCCCCAGCAACGGTTGTCCGCGAACCACGGCGCGCCGCCAGTCACTGCGACTCCGCGCGCCAACCTCGCGTCCCATCCTAAGGACCTGCCGCCTATCGAGCGCCCGGCTACTCCTAAGACAGGGAATGCGAAGCAGGACCAGAACTACCAGAAGCAGCAGGACAAGCTGGTAGCGCAGCAGAATCAGGATCGGCAGAAACTCCAGCGGCAGCAGGATAAGGAACATCAGCAACTGGCGAAACAAAAGGCTGATCCAGCAAGAACGCAGCAATTAGAGCAGAAACACCAGCAACAGACGCAGCAAATGCACCAAGGACACACGCAGCAGACGCAGCAGATGCAGCAGAGACAGTCATCTGGCGGTGGAGGAGCTCGTGGCGGCGGGCGGCGGTAATCGAAGTTTCGTTATGCCAAGGCTGGCGCTACTGCGGCTAGAGCGAAGAGTAGCCTGAGAGTGGATCTACGAATTTCAGGGGCAACTGCCGGATCCTTTCCCGTTCCGGCGTTGGCTCGTGGTCCAGCATCCCAGCCATCACAACGAGACCAGGCCCGAACGGGGTCGGCCGGACCGCCTACGCAGCATACGCTCGATTCGAAACTCCAACGCGTGACTGACGTACATCCCAGACCCAGCGGGCGCCGCCCCATTCACGCTCCCATACCTCCCAATGTCCCTCCCAAGGGAACTCGGCCAGTATTCCGGACTCGGTGCGAGTATCTAGGCAGGGGACCGATGGACTTCTGAACGGATCTTCGCGCGTCACGACGACTGGGTTTTTGAGCATCACTTCCGCCCGGAACCAGTCTTCTTGATCCGATCCAATGGGACGGCCCCTGTCGAGCCATAATTGATACGCAATTGTGGCGATTCTGCTTTCAGTCGGGCCAACGGTTGCGCTCGTTTTTACGGATTCACTAACGGTGCCCATTTTAGGCATCGTCTTGGTTGCATCGCATGACATAGCCATTTCCAGTCGTTGCCTTAGCATTCTCACTTCCTTCCTGCGAAAGCCCTGTCGGTACGAGCAAGCTTAGGGCCTTGCCGCATCCGGCCGCACGCTTTTTGAATCATCTGGGGGGTGGTTCACGGCCGCGGAACAGCGGACTTGTATGCCACAGCCAAAAAGTCCCAGAGACAATAAGGCCTTCGTCCCTGATGGAATTATGTAACGAATCCTTGACGGTGTCAGGGGTTGAGAAACCAGACCGAGAAGTTGGATGTTCCAGTGAGTACTGGCTCCCACGCGGCCCCACTCGTGCCGCTTGGCGAAGCCCTGGATCACTTTGAAAGTTTTCAGCTCCCCGAGGGCGCTCCGGATCATGCGGAATGGCTTGCAACCGCGAGCCCCACGGTTCGCACACGTAGTGCCATTCTGCACGATGGCGCAGTTCCTGCCGTGCATAAGGCAACAATTGCCGGGTGGAGAGCGCGTTTGGGCGCGGAATCCCGGGCTCACTGCGCGATGTTGTTCACGGCGATTCGCAGGACTGAGCCGGGCCAACTGCTGCCGGTAAAGCGGGTTGTGCGGATACTCCCGGGCCAACTCCGACAAGAGCTCGCGGACCCGGTTTGGTCGCTGTCGCGCAGCGCCGCCACGGCCAGCATCAACTGCGCGAAAGGCGCCAGGTAGTGGCTCGTCGCGGCAGCGATCTTCAGTTTTTCGATCCCGATCCCCCGATCCGTTTGCGCGTCCGTCAGGCGCAGGACCTACCGCACTGGCGCATGCTTGATGCTGAGCATGTAATTTTCCACGCCGACCGCGATCCAGACATTCGACGACCAAGGCTTACTCGGTCGAAGCGATCCCGTGCCGGATGGCGTACGCCGTCAGAGCGGCGTCAGTGTGGAGATCCAGCTTTTCGGTGAGTTTCTGTTTGTGAAATTCCACCGTCTTGACAGAGACGCCGAGGATTTGTGCGATTTCCTTGCGAACGCGTCCTTCTGCCAGCAACTGGAGCACTTCGCGTTGCCTGGGGGTGAGATCGGCAGAGAGCTTTTTAGGCCGCCGCAAGAAAGCAGGCGTTTCTGTTCCGAGGCGTTTTTGGATTTGCAAACTGACGTAGCTCCGGCCACTGTCCACATCATGCAACGCCGTGACGAGTTCGGTCGCCGCCGACTGTTTCAAGACGTATCCGGATACCCCCGCCTGGAAAGCCGCGCTAACAAAACTGAGGTCGGCATGCATGGTGAGGATAATCAGTTTCGCGCCGGGATTCGATTGCTTCAGCCGCCGCGCGGCTTCGATGCCGTTTAGGCCGGGCATGGAAATGTCCAGCAGAATGAGGTCTGGTTGGTGTTTCGCGGCCGCTTCCAAAACCGCCCTGCCATCGGCGGCGGTCGCCACTACCTCGAATTCCGGCGCCAGCAGAGCCTTCAATCCTTCGAGGAGGATGGTGTGGTCGTCGGCAAGCAACAGCCGCGGCTTCTTCATGGCGTGTTCGATTGCGTCGGGAGCGCCGGCGGGACTGTTGCGAGAGGAATCCGGATCTCGATGCGGGTTCCTTCGCCGGGCTTTGGAGCGATCGAAAACGTCCCACCCAGATGCCGCACGCGTTCCTCCATGCTGATCAGCCCAAGCCCTTTTCCCTTCACCTGGTCCAGGTCGAATCCGTGGCCGTCGTCCCGGATGGCGGCGTGCAGGGCATCATCGCGGCCGGAGATCGATACCACCACACGCTTGGCCCCGGCATGCTTGGCGACGTTTCCCAGCGCCTCCTGGACCACACGATAGACGCATAAGGCCACGCCGGACGGGATTGCCCCAGGCAGGGCTCGCGCGATCAGCCGCACCTTGATCTGCCTCAGTTTGGAGAACTCCTCGCAATACGCTCGCAGGGCCGGTTCCAGGCCGAGATGCGTCAACATGAAGGGATGCAGGTTGCGTGCAGTACGGCGGAGGTCCTCCGATAGCACCTCCATCTGTTTCTGCAACTCCCCCAGTTTGCGTTGCAGTTCTTCGGGCGAGATTCCGTGCGCTTGATGTAGCACCTCCAGTTGAATGGCCAGCGCCGCCAGCCTCTGGCTGATATCGTCGTGAAGCTCCTGCGAGACCCGCCGGCGCTCCTCCTCCTGGGCCTCCACCAAGCCGGCTGTCAGTGTCCGCAGTTGCTCCTGGCTGCGCCGGAGGATCTCGGTTTGTTGCAGCGCCTTTTCGGCCAGCCTGGCCTCGGTAACATCCACGCCGACCCAGACCAGGTGCCGCGTTGTGCCCTGCGCCTCGGTAACCACCGTGCTGGACCAGGAGATCAAATGCCGCTGGCCGCTCCGGTCCACCCAATGATTCTCGTGTTCGCGCGCGGAGCGGCTCTCCGCAAGCTCCTTGTACACCTGTTTGACGGCTCCAACTTCTTCGGGCGGCACGAGCACATCCCAGACGGGCTTTCCCTCTACCTCCTTGAACGAGTACTCGCTGAGCCGGCGGCAGGCGAGGTTGAAGCGGGCGATGTGGCCCTCCAGGTCGGTGACCATTACCAGAGCGGCTGCCGACTCCAGCACCGCCGCCGTGAAGGTCTGCTCGCGCTGCAATTCGAGATGGATTCGCTTGGCTGCATCGATGTCAATAAAGGTCATCACTGCGCCGTCAATCTTGTTGTCCATGGTCCGGTACGGCCGCACCCGCATGGAATACCAGCGGCCTTCCCGGTCCTGAACCTCCCGTTCGCGCAAACTCACGGTATCGACGACCTCGGTGACCAGGGCGGCCAGGTCCGGCACGTCGATGTTCGGCCGGAGGTTGACGATGGGGCGCCCCACGTCGCCGGGCAGCAAGTTCAGCAGTTTTTCGGCCTGCGGGGTGAAACGCCGGATGCGCCAGTCGCCACTCAGCATCAGGATGGGGATGTTGACGCTACCGATCAGGTTGGTGAGATCGTCGTTGAGCTGCGCCAACTCGAAGTTACGGTTCCCGAGCTGCTCGTTGACCGTGACCAGTTCCTCGTTGGTCGACTGCAGCTCCTCTTTTGCGGTTTCCAGTTCCTCGTTGGTGGATTGCAGTTCCTCGTTGCTGGAAAGGGCTTCTTCGTTGGCGGATTTCAGCTCCTCGTTGATGGCTTCCTGCTCCTGGATCATCGACTGGAGGGACTCCTTGGTCGCTTGCAAATCCCGCCGCAGGCGGGCGTCCTCCCGCGACTGGCGCCTGCCGGTGGCCGGCGCCTGGCCCCCTGCTTCCGAGCCGGCCGGCACACCCGCCGGCGCTTCCTGGAACAATATCAGAAAGAAACGCTCGCCCAGATCGCTCTTCATCGGAACCACGTCCAGGGAGACGTCCCAGAGATGGCCGTCGCGCTGGATCCGGATGCCTTCCTTGCGAACGGCGATCTCCTGTTTCTTGGAGTGGTGCAGGGCCGCGCGCAGTTCCACGGCTAATTCCGGGCGCACCATGCGGAGCAGGCCCAGGCTCGCCTGGCCCGGCGGAGGAGAAAGGTAGGGACTCGACTGCCCGCGGAAGTGGAGTATGTGCAGGTTCTCATCGACGACGACGCCGGCTGGGGCGTATTGGCCGAGGACGATCCGGTCCGCTTCCCTCTGCACGTCGAACCGCAACTGCGTTTCCGGTTTCGCAGCGTCCGCTCGCATGGCTCTCTCGTAACTCGCGGCGGTGGACAGATCGAAAACCCGGCCGGGTTCGCCAGGCCTTTTCGAACAGATCTTGTGCTCCCGGTCGATCACCGTGAAGAGGTCCGCGAAGCCACTGATCGATTCCGACTTCCCCTGCATCAGGAAGCCGGTGGGCTTGAGAGCGTAGTGGAAGATGGCCATGACCTTCTTCTGGAGCACCGGCCCCATGTAGATGAGCACATTGCGGCAACTGATGAAGTCCAGCCGCGAGAACGGAGGGTCCTGGGAGAGGTCCTGCCGCGCGAAGACGCACATCTCGCGCAACGATTTCACGATCTGGAAGCCACCCTCCCCTTTGACGAAGAAGCGCCGCAGGCGCTCCTGGGAGACCTCGCCGAGGCTGCTCTCGCTATATAGGCCGGCGCGCGCTTTGTCGATCGACACGGCGCTGATATCGGTGCCGAAAATCTGAATGGGCACGCTGCCGACGCGGTCGCCCAGGCACTCCAGCAGGACCATGGCGATGGAGTACGCCTCTTCCCCCGTGGAGCAGCCAGGGACCCAGATGCGAATCGACTCGCCAGGCGGCTTGGTGTCGAGAATCTTGGGGAAGATCCTTTGCGCCAGCGCCTGGAACGCTTCCGGCTCCCGGAAGAAGCCTGTCACGTGAATCAGGATATCTTCGCATAAGGCCGCCGGCTCGGCAGCGTTCTCGTGAAGAAACTTCAGATACTGCTCCGGATTTTCCAGTTTGTGCAGGAGCATCCGGCGGGCGATCCGCCGCTTGATGGTGCTGTATTTGTAATAAGTGAAATTCACTCCGGTCGCCTTCTGGAGGACGAGGAAAATCTTGTGCAGGACGTCGTCACTACTGTCAGGCGGCTCCTCGGCGTGCGCCGGCGGTTCCAAACCCAGATAGGGATGCCGGCCGATGCGCGCCAGTTCGCTGGCGATGGCCTCCGGCGGCAGGACGAAATCCACGCACCCGGCGGCGATGGCGCTGCGCGGCATGCCGTCGTACTTCGCGCTTTTGAGGTCTTGGGCGAAGGTGACGCCACCCTCGGTTTTGATGGTCTTCAGCCCCATGGTTCCGTCGGAGGCGGTTCCGGAGAGAATCACGCCGATCGCCCGATTGCCGCGGTCTGCGGCCAGCGAGCCCAGAAAATAATCGATGGGCAGGTGCTTCGCCGCCGGCTCTCCGCGGGGCATTAGGTGGAGCGTCCCGTTCCTGATCCCCATAGTCTTGTTCGGGGGAATGACATAGACATGATTCGGTTCCACCGTCATGCCCTCTTCCACTTCCGCGACAGGCATCGCGGTGGCTTTGGAGAGCAGTTTGGCCAGCAGGCTCTCGTGTCCGGGATCGAGATGCTGCACCAGAACCAGCGCCAGGCCCGTATCCGAAGGCAAAGCCGTGAGAAGCTGCCGGAACGCCTCGAAGCCTCCTGCCGATGCCCCCACGCCTACGATTGGCCGAGGTTTTTCCGTGATGGAAATCTCAGTCGCGTGGGGGGTGGCCTCTCGTTCGACCTTCCGGCCGGGCTTCGGCGTCGCTGCGGGCGAATCCTTCGCCTGCGGCCGAGTTTTCTTTCCGGGTCGCGCCGAACTTTTACGAGCCATAATCTTCCTCCTCAGGAAACGCACCCATTGGTGCAAGGCCGCCGCTCGGCGGGGGCGTGCGACCATTTTCTCTCATGGCAGCCCAGGCTGGTGGATCGATTTCACATGCAGAGGCGGGTGCGCCAAGCCAAGCTTACCTAGGCACTCTCCTAGTTCCACGATTACCCGCCCGAGCCTTATCATGAAAGAAGCGACGATTCACCAGAAAACGGACGTGCGGTTCGCACGCCTCGCTGGGTAGCGATCAGAGAAAGTGGAATGGCTGGCTGCCGGACCTGGCTTCGTCAGCCAGCAGGGGGACTTTCATGGCAAAAGTGATGCGGGAGACCACAAGGGTCTGCGATAGATTGGCGCCGCGCAACATCGCCTCGTCCAAGCAGCGGGAAATAGCTGCATTGGCATATAAACTGTGGCTCGCACGAAAGTTTCAAAACGGATCGCCACAAGAAGACTGGCTGCGGGCCCAGCGAGCAGTATGCCGGCAGCGCCCACGCGCCCGAAGGGCTGGGACTGAGGATTAGAGGTGAGCATCGGGCAATCGCGCGGCATCGGTTGAACCCAACTTACCTAGGCACCCTCCTAGTTCCATTTGCCCCAACCTGGTTCTACTATCAAAGAGAATAAGGTCGATGAATTGAAAGCGCAGGTGTCGCTCTGCCCCATCGCCGGATTGCGGCATCCAACGCGCTGCCTCTCAGACCCTGCAGGGTCATTGCTAATGAATTCGTGAGGCAGCGGTGTCCGGGAGTGCCATCCCCGCTGTTGATGCGTAGCCACGTTTGCTGCATTTATTCCTGTTGCCCCCGCTTCCGCGGGGTTTGTAGTTGTAATTGGAGGGAACGATGCAGATAAGCCGATCGCAAACTAAAGGATCGGACGGCATGCAGAAGGTGTTCCGACGCGAGAACGCTTCCAACGTTGTTCTATCCGTCAGCCCCAACGATGGAGACTGCGCTTCCCTGGAGCGCATTTTCAAATCCACCTGGACCGTTAGCTCAACCTCCACAATTGCTTCGGCCCTTTCCGTGTTGCGGGAAACACCCATTCCAATCGTAATTTGCGATTGCGACATCGTACCGGGCAGTTGGGGGGAGATGTTGGAGTACATCTCGCTTCTTCCCGATCCCCCTCTCTTAATAGTGACTTCCCGGCTGGCAGATGAACGCTTATGGGCGGAAGCCCTGAATCTGGGAGCATGGGACGTGCTGGCGAAGCCGTTTGACGCGGATGAGGTGATCCGAATTGTCGGTGTCGCCTGGCAACATTGGCAGGATCGTCACCACGTCCACATCAACCGCACCGCACAAAGGAAGTCCGCAAACGGAACCGAGTATATGGCTGCAACTGGAACATAGCTCTCGCAGAGAACAAAATGGAAGCGATTGTTTTGACGGACGACGAACTGCAGCGTCTCGAAACGCGATTCGGACCGGTTGTACGGCAAATGGGCCCCTGGAACTCCGATGGTGTCTTCGGCTATGCCAGCGTCCCAATCGTCGCCGTAGAGAAGGCGGCTGAAACGCTCGATAATCCCAATCTGCTGGTAGCACTTCCCCGTTTGCGCGCCACGGAGCAGACGAAAACATTCATCGAATTGTTGGAGGATTTCGGCTCGGTTTTGGTCGAGAGAATCGTGGACAACTACAGGGAATCCTCGCTTTGGCCTCATGCGTCGGTGCTGATGAATTCCAGGAATCCTTGGTAGGCTTTGTCATGCTGCGACAGTCTGCGGTCTCCGGCCGGGTCCTCATCGTCGATGACGACGAGCGGCAGCGTAGCGCTTTGTCGGCCATGCTTTCCGAGCGTGACTTCGACACCCGCAGCGCGGCCGACGGGCAGGAAGCGCTGGAACGGCTCACAGCCTTCCAGCCAGACGTTATCGTGTCGGACTTAGTCATGCCGCGCATGGACGGCTTTGAACTGCTCCGTAAGCTGAAGGAGCGCGGCGACCTCACTCCGGCGATTGCGCTGACCGGCTTCGGCAGCATGGACAAGGCGCTTTCCGCCGTCCACGACCTCAAGGCATTCTGGTACCTGGAGAAGCCGGTGGAACCGCGCGCCTTCAAGACCCTTCTGGAACGCGCCATCCGCTACAAGAGAAGTCTGCAGAAAACCGACGAACTCGAGCGTGACCTGAGCCGTCACGGAGTCCTCGGGGACATGGTAGGAACCTCTCCGGCGATGCAGCAGATCTTCTCGCTGATCAGACAAGTGGCGCCCACCTCGGCGCCCGTGTTGATCCGCGGAGAGAGTGGCACCGGAAAAGAACTCGTCGCGCGGGAGATCCATAAGTGCAGTCCCCGTGGTGATGGTCCTTTCGTAGCGATCAATGCAGCCGCTTTACCCGAGACTCTGGTTGAGAGCGAGTTGTTCGGCCACGAGAAAGGCGCCTTTACGGGCGCCATGGAGCGTTCGGCCGGTTGCTTTGAGCAGGCGCACGGGGGTACTTTGTTTCTCGATGAAATCGGCGAAATGCCGCAATCGACGCAACCAAAGTTGTTGCGGGTTCTCGAGGACTTGCGCGTGCGGCGACTGGGTGGTAAGCATGAAATCGCAGTAGACGCCCGGGTTCTTGCCGCGACCAGTCAGGAACTCGGAACGCATTTACGCGACGAGCTCTACTATCGGCTAAGCGTATTCCAGATCGTAATTCCGCCGCTGCGTGAACACAAAGAGGATATCCCGCAGATCGCCGATCTCATGCTGCAGAATCTGAATAAGAAATATGGCACGCGCGTTACCGGACTCGATGCCGAAGTGCTGGATCTGCTCGATCGCTATGATTGGCCTGGCAATGTGCGGGAGCTGCGTAATATTCTGGAGCGAGCCAGCATCCTGGCAGGCGAAAGTTGCATCCGGCTGAAGGACCTGCCTCCCTCTGTCTTAGGTGGAAGCCCCCCGTATACGCGGTCGCCAAATGGCCATGCGGGCCCTTTAACACTCCAGCCTGGGCAGACATTGACGAAACTCGAGGAAGTTTACATCAAACTCACGCTGGAACACGTGCGCGGCAATCGCAAACGGGCCGCCGAGATGTTGGGGATCAGTCTGCGAACGCTGCAGAACCGGATCGCCGCGCTGCGGGAAAAGCCGGAGGCTGCGACTGCCGGCGCATGATGGCGTGGCAAACGGGCAGAATGCCCTCTCGACATTCACTTGACTCTGGCAGCGAGGTCGCTATACGCGCGGGATAGGGCTGCCGATTGCTCGCGGTAGGCTGCCGCGTCTCCGTACGGCAGAAACTTCGCGTATCGAGAGTGCATTTTCACCAATCGCCGAGCATGTTTGATCGGACAAAAATGCTGCTCGGTGCGCGCCGCAATTTCGGTAACCAAGCCAAGCAATCCGTTGGCATAGGAACAATAAACACAGCCGATCTTCTCAATCGTATTCAAATAGGCTAGCCGTCCCCGATCGAAGACCAAGTAGTCTTTCCTGCGAACCTTGGGAATCCCGTAGATGGGGAAGCAGACAAGCTGAAAGACGGCAACCGCGGCATCAAGCAGCAAAAACGGAAGCACACAAGCGTAAATGAGCGGCGATGAGAGAATTACCAGTAGCCGTGTGTGCCGCAGGTGCTTCCAGGAGGAAATCCTGAGCTTTCTATGGCCGGTAAGGGTTTCTAACGAGAAAGATACGGGCCCTTGGTCGTCGCAAGGCCTGCCCTCATCCGGCGCCGGCTTGGGCTGTTTTTTCGTCATAAGGCCCGGCGGCAAGAGCTACCGTTGTGCGCTTTCGACGGATTTCCCGCACGTGTGTGTAGCGCGGCTCAGGAAGGCCCCGGCTAGAACGCCAATTGTGCCTGCAGCGACCAGGGAGGCTGTCAGATGCCGGCGAGCAAACCGCCGCAAGCCGGCGACTGCGTCCCCCAGGTCGTGATCTTCGATGTACGACGCCGTTGCATCCAAGCGGTCCGCCGTGTGGGTTGAGCAGTTGTCGATCGCCGCGGAACTTTCGCGTCCGGTGCTGCGCACGGAGGAGGCGGCCGAATGGAGCGCAGCACCTGTCTGGTCTCGCGCTTCATCCAATTTCCGGCCGGCTGACCGGCCCAACTCCTCGATTGATTCTCGCGTCTGTTTGCCCAACTCCGACGCTGTTTCCGTTACTGTCTGTAATGTGGCCAAGATGTTCCTCCAAAGTCCGGGGCCGTTTTCCAGCCACGGCTCCGAGACAATGCAGGGCACGTTGGCCTCCATCGCGATCGAGAGGCAGGCAAGCAGAGTCGCCGGGCGCGGCGTGCCGAAACAGCGAGCACTGCACTTTCCCGCGCAGTATCTGCACTTGGAAGGGCGCCGCCCGTGCCGCCGCGTCTTTTCCGGGGCAAACCGTCAGATGGCCAACGGCGTGCTCAGGGCTTACTTATCGAGAACGCCTGCAAAAGTGCCCTGAGCCTATGCTCTGACGGCTCATGGATACCATGAGACCCATCGCGCCGCCAGATCCGCGGCCCCGAGCCGCGGTTGTCGTCGCCCATCCGGATGACGAGACACTCTGGTGCGGTGGCTACGTATTAACCCATCCGGAATACCTTTGGCGCATCGTGACTTTATGCAGAGCGTCAGATCCGGACCGCGCGCCACGGTTTCGCCGGGTATTGCATCGACTGGGGGCGGAAGGTGAAATGGCGGATCTCGATGACGGACCGGACCAGGCGCCGCTACCTGTCGGCCAAGTGCAGGAGACCATCGCGCGTCTACTGGCTGGAACCGCCTACGACCTGCTGTTGACCCACGGTCCGATGGGCGAGTACACGCGGCATCGCCGGCATGCGGAGTGCTGCCAGTCCGTGGTTGAGCTTTGGAGTGCGGGTCGCCTCGACACGCGGCGATTGTGTCTATTTGCTTACGAAGATGGGAACCGGGCGTACCTGCCTCGGGTTCGCGACGATGCCGACCGGCGGGACGTGCTGGCAGACGGCGTTTGGCTCGAAAAGCGGCGGCTGATTATGGATCTTTACGGCTTTGGTCCCGAAAGTTGGGAAGCGCAGACCACTCCGCGAGAAGAAGGGTTCTGGTGTTTTGACTCGGCACTATCCGCGGTAAAGCGCGCCACACCAGGGGAGCTACAAGCGTGAAAGTGCTGGTGCTAACCGAATACCCACCGTCGGCGGCCGGCCTGGCGACGCAGGGCGAGCTTTTTTGCAAAGGTCTGCGCGAGATCGGAGTGGATGTCCACCCAGTGCACTTTGAATCGCCCCTGGAAAAGGAATGGTATTACCGCTGGTTCCGGCCGGACGTGGTGGTCGGCGTGGGTTTCTGGGGCCATATTCCGCACCTGGTTCTGCACCCGCAACAGTTTGGGTTGATGGCTGTGCCATGGCTCGTGGCCGACGGGTATGTCGCTGCACACCACGAAGCGCTCAACGCTCTACCGCTGATCCTGGTCACCTCCAACTGGGTGAAGGAGACATATATCAGGGATGGCATCCGGGGAGACAATATCGAGGTGCTGCCGGTAGGTTGCGACACGGATAGCTTTGCGCCACGCTGCCGTGATGACCTCAAGGTGCGATCGATCCGTGAGGCTTTGGGTGTGTCCGATGACCAGATCATGATCCTGACCGTCGGCGGCGACGCGGCGTCTAAGGGCGCCCAGGAAGTCATGCAGGCACTGGCGCTGATTGATGCCAAGGCGCCCGGCTGGAGATATATCTGTAAGGTTTGGCCCCAGCCGCGAACAGTCGAACAGAACCTGATCGACCTCGAATTGGCGGCGCATCTGGGCATCGGTAAGAAGGTCACTTACTCCACCAACGTGGTCTCGCACAATTTCATGCCCTACTTGTTGGCCGCCTGCGATATCTACGCCGCACCGTCGCGGCTGGAAGGCTTCGGAATGATTCAGGTGGAGGCTAGCGCCTGCGCAAAGCCGGTAATCGCGATCAACGCGATGGCATTTCTGGACACGATGGTTCACGGGGAGACAGCATTCCTTGCGGAGGTTGCCGAGGAGCGGAAGATCACAGAGGCGGTATTCGGAGAGGGCCACGGTATCGACGATAGCCACCGAATCGTGTTTCCAAAGCCCCGGACGGTGGAATTCCGAGCCAGCGTACCCGACATCGCTAAGTACCTCCTGGCACTCATCGAGGACGGCGATCTGCGGCGGCGGATGGGTGAAGTGGGCCGAACACACGTAGCCGAGTTATTCGACTATCGCCAGGTTGCCCGGCGGTTTCTGAAGATAATGTCCGACCGATTGGGAATTCAATAACTGGCCATGCTCATGGGCGACAAGTCGCTGGCGTCCATTGATCGGGCCAAAGAGGCGGCCCTCCGCGTCCTGCTGCATAACGCACGGGGGCCGTGTCAAGGACTGCCAAGGACCGCCGGATGGGGATATCCGGAACCCTACACGCGCGACCTCATGATTTCAGCCCTGGGCTTTCTAGTCACCGGCAACGAAGAGCTTGCCGACGCGCTGCGGCGCACATTGGTGGCGCTGGCAGGCAATCAAACGCCGCGCGGTCACATCCCATCGCTGGCGCACGATCCGGCCGACCGCGGTTCCAGCGATACGACGCCGCTGTTCCTCTTGGCGCTGGCATTGTATAGGAAATCGGCAAAGCAGCCGGCGTTTCTCGACGAGGCAGCGCGGAAAGCCCTGAGATGGATGCAATATCAGAGCCCTGACGACTTGGTGATGGTGGGTCAGTTACCGACCAGCGACTGGCGTGACGAGCAGTGGGTAATGGGTTTCGGGCTGTACGTGAACACGTTGGTTTACGCGTATCTGCTTCTTTATGGCGAGCACGAGTCAGCCGGCCAACTGCGCCTGTTGATGAATCGTCTGGGGGTCCTTGCCAATGCGAAGAACCCCCATGAGCACGAGGGTCTGGTGGTGCCATCCAAGCCTTATTACGCTCTGTATTCCTACAAACTCTTCAACAGCGACCGTTTCGACCTGCTCGGCAACAGCCTGGCGATTCTGACTGGCATCGCCTCGCCCGATCACGCGCGGAACCTGGTGGCATGGATTGAGGCCGAGTGCGAGGCTATGCGGTACCGCGGCGAGTTAGCGGTGGATTTGCCGCCTTGTTTGTTTCCCTATATTCTGCGCCACGACCCCGACTGGCGGCCACGGTACGAGCAATACAACCGGCCCGGCGAGTATCACAACGGAGGCGTGTGGCCGTTTGTCTGCGGCTTCTATGTGGCGGCATGCGTCGCGGCGGGGCGGATGGAGCTCGCGAAGCGAAAGCTGCTGGCCCTGACTGAACTGGTGAAGCCCTGGCACGAGAACGAGGTGGAGTGGGGTTTCAACGAGTGGATCAAGGCGCAGACCGGTCAGCCTAGCGGGCGCGATTGGCAGACCTGGTCGGCTGCGATGTACCTCTACACTGTTGAGTGTGTCGAGCGGCAGGACACGCCATTCTTCGTCGAGATGCGCGCAGGTCATGCGGGCCCATCGCCGCATTCGAAGTGGAGGTCGCCATAGTCACTGCCTACGCCGGATCGATTTGGGAGGCCGGCTGGTGTCGATTCTATTCTGAAAGCGAGCAATCCCGATGAGCGCAATACCAATCCCGGTTCCGCCTTTTGCTCGGCCGGGCCAGGGGAAAAGACACCGGTTTTCGAACGGCAATATCTGCACCTGAAAGTGCGGAATTTGCCGACGCCAACTGTGACTGGCGGTTCGACTGCTTGCGGAGCGAGGGACTCCGAAACCGTACGCCCGAAAATAGGGAACAGAACTCCGAGTGGCGAACGAACTGCTATGAATACCCTGGAGATTCGCCGTTGCGCTTCCAACTGCATCCATCTCGACGGGCCGCTTCCAAATGCAGCTACGGCGTGTCGCTGACGGGTTAGGTCGTTGGCACCCAATGCTCGTTTGCCCCGACACCCCACCGATAAACTGCGGCCCGGTCGATCGGCCGGGCTCAGTTTCGGCGCTGTATGTGCGCGCAATCGAAATCTTACCCCGAGATGATTGAGCTAATGACCCAGCTCAAGATCCGGCACGGGTTGAAGATAACCGTCGTCAGCAACGAAGCGCGTGAAGTGAACGCCTATCGGATTCGCAAGTTCAACCTGGATGGGTTCGTGGATTCTTCTATCTCTTCCTGCTTCGTGCAAATTCGCAAGCCGGACGCGGACATCTTTCGGCTGGCGCTGGACATCGCCCAGGCGCGAGCCCGGCAAGTAGTCTATATCCAAAACACCCCAATGTTCGTCCGAATCGCGGAAGGTTTGGGGATTCGAAGCATCCTTCACACGGATTACCAGTCCACCTGCGCGAAGTTGGCTGCGTTCGGATTGACTACATGAAACCCAATGCCCCATGCATCCTGACGATTAATGGCGGTTCGTCGAGCATCAAGTTCGGAGTGTACCCGGCCGGCGAACCGCTGCAGCGGGGGCTTTATGGAACGGTGGATCGCATCGGCATGACCGGAACGAATCTGACCTTCCATGACCCGGCCGGGAATCGGAAGGACAGCCACGGCCTCGACGCCTCCGACCACAAATCGGCGGCGTCTTTTCTGATGGACTGGCTCCAAGAGCAGCATGGCTTCGAGAACCTCCGAGCCGTGGGACACCGCGTGGTGCACGGCATGCAACATACTGCACCCGAGCTGGTCACCCAGGAGTTGTTGGATGAATTGCATCGCATCAGTCCGTACGACCCGGACCATCTGCCCCGCGAGATCGAACTGATCGAGACGTTCCGCCAACGGCATCCGAAACTGCCGCAGGTAGCCTGTTTTGACACGGCGTTTCACCGCACCATGCCGCGGGTTGCCAAGCTGCTTCCCATCCCGCGTTGCTATTACGCGAAGGGAGTGCAACGCTACGGTTTCCATGGTTTGTCCTATGCCTATTTGATGGAGGAACTCGCGCGCCTGGGCGACCCGGCGGCAACCAATGGCCGCGTCATTCTCGCTCATCTGGGCAACGGCGCCAGCATGGCGGCGGTGCGCGACGGCAAGAGCATCGATACCAGCATGGGCTTCACTCCGACGGCGGGATTGGTGATGAGCACCCGCTCTGGCGATTTGGATCCTGGCTTGGCGCCGTATCTAGCGCGAACCGAGCAGATGGCTACGAAACAGTTTTACGAAATGGTGAACCACAAGTCCGGCTTGCTCGGAGTCTCGGAAATCAGCTCCGACATGCGCGATCTGCTGGTGCAGGAAGCCCATGATATTCGCGCAGAGGAAGCCGTGGCGCTGTTCTGTTATCAGGCGAAAAAGTGGATCGGTTCCTTCGCCGCCGCGCTAGGTGGATTGGATACGTTCGTGTTCGCGGGAGGCATCGGCGAAAATGCGCCACTCGTGCGCGCACGCATCTGCGATGGACTGGGCTTCCTCGGCATCCAACTGAGCGAGTCGCGCAATGCGGGAGCCGCCGCGGTGATTTCTACGGACGCCAGCCGGGCTACGGTACGCGTTATTCGAACGGACGAGGATTTGATGATTGCGCGTTCGGTGAGACGTATTCTCGAAACCGGCGCGGAGAACGGAAAGGATTGAATCATGAAAGCCAACACAGTTACACCGGAAGTACTTCACAAGAAACCCGGCGCGATCGACGCTAAGGAATTAGCCATCACAACCAACACACTCGCGCCAGACCTCCTGCACAAGATGAACGCCTACTGGCGTGCCGCCAATTATCTGTCGGTCGGCCAGATTTATCTTTACGACAACCCGCTGCTGAAGGAGCCGCTGAAACTGTCTCATGTGAAGCCCCTGGTGGTCGGGCATTGGGGCACCACGCCGGGCCAGAACTTTATCTACGTGCACCTGAACCGGGTGATCAAGAAGTATGACCTGGACATGTTCTACATCGCAGGTCCCGGTCACGGTGGCCCGGCGGTTGTAGGCAACGTTTATCTGGAAGGCACCTGGAGTGAGATCTATCCGAATGTCACCCAGGACGAGGCCGGACTCAAGAAGCTGTTCATGCAGTTCTCGTTCCCCGGCGGGATTTCCAGCCACGTTGCGCCGACCACTCCGGGATCCATTCATGAAGGCGGAGAACTGGGGTATTCGCTCAGTCATGCTTTTGGTGCGGCATTCGACAACCCCGGCCTGATCGTCGCCTGCGTGGTCGGCGACGGTGAAGCGGAAACAGGGCCTTTGGCCACCGCATGGCAGTCCAACAAGCTTCTCGACCCCATCTCCGACGGCGCCGTACTTCCGATTCTGCACCTCAATGGCTACAAGATCAGCAACCCGACCGTCCTGGCCCGCATCGAGCATGAGGAACTGGAGCAGTTCTTCCGAGGCTGCGGCTGGGAGCCCTACTTTGTGGAGGGCGACGACCCGGAAACGATGCATCAACTCATGGCAACCACCTTGGAAACAGCCATCGAGCGAATCCGTGAGATCCAAAACAATGCCCGGAAGAACAAGGATGCGACTCGGCCGCGCTGGCCCATGATCGTCCTGAAGTCGCCCAAGGGCTGGACGGGACCTAAGGTAGTCGACGGCTTGCAAGTCGAGGGCACCTTCCGCGCGCACCAGGTGCCGCTGCTGGTAGATGCCGATCATCCCGAGCATGTGAAACAGCTTGAAAGCTGGATGAAAAGCTACAAGGCCGAGGAGCTATTCGACAACAATGGGCGGCTGATGCCGGAGTTGGCCGACTTGGCGCCCAAGGGCGACCGGCGTATGGGCGCCAATCCGCACGCCAACGGCGGCATCCTGCTCCGCGACCTGCGCATGCCGGATTTCCACGACCATGCGGTGAATGTGCCCTCGCCTGGCGCCGTGGACGGTCAAGATACGCTGGTGCTGGGTAAGTTCCTGCGCGACGTAACTAAGCTGAATCAGGATCAGCGAAACTTCCGCATCTTCGGTCCGGATGAGACAATCTCGAATCTCCTGGGCGCGGTTTTTGAAGTCACCAACCGTCAGTGGGACGCTAGGAAGGTAGCGAACGATGAATTTCTGGCGCCCACCGGGCGCGTGCTGGATTCGATGCTCAGCGAGCACCAGTGCGAGGGTTGGTTGGAAGGATATCTGCTGACGGGGCGACACGGGCTGTTCAACAGCTACGAGGCCTTCATCCGCATCGTCGACTCGATGTTCAGCCAGCACGCCAAGTGGCTGAAGGTAACCTTGGAGCTCCCCTGGCGCCGGAAGATCGCGTCGCTGAACTATCTGCTGGCCTCGCACGTCTGGCAGCAGGACCACAACGGCTTCACCCACCAGGATCCCGGCTTCCTCGACCACGTGATCAACAAGAAGGCCGATATCGTGCGCGTTTACCTGCCGCCCGATGCCAATTGCCTGCTTTCAGTGTTCGATCACTGCCTACGCAGCCGGCATTACGTCAACGTGGTGGTTGCCGGCAAACACGCCCTTCCACAGTGGCTGACCATGGACCAAGCGGTGGTGCATTGCACGGAAGGAATTGGAATCTGGCAATGGGCCAGCAACGACCAGGACGCCGAGCCGGACGTGGTGATGGCCTGCTGCGGCGACACTCCCACGCTGGAGGTTCTGGCTGCCGTTTCCATCCTGCGCGAGCACCTGCCCGATCTGAAGATCCGGGTAATCAATGTCGTCGATTTGATGAAGCTGCAGTCGAGCAGCGAGCACCCGCACGGCTTGGACGATACAGACTACGACTCGCTCTTCACCAAAGACAAGCACATCATCTTTGCCTTCCATGGATACCCGTGGCTGGTGCACCGGCTCACTTATCGCCGGACCAATCGTAACCTGCACGTTCGGGGCTACAAGGAAGAGGGCACCATCACAACGGCGTTTGACATCAGAGTGCAGAATGAACTGGACCGGTTCCACTTGGTGCAGGACGTGATTGATCGGCTACCGCATTTGAGATCCAAAGGGACCTACCTGAAGCAAACGATGCAGGACAAGCTCATCGAGCACAAGCATTACATCGACAAGCATGGCGAGGATTTGCCGGAGATTCGTAACTGGAAATGGAAGGAGCCGCATGGAACCAGTGAATGAAATTGAGCGCACTCACCACCGGCACGGCGGGCCGCATCCCGACGGTCCTAAGGAGGGCCAGCGTCCCTACTGGAAACGGGCCCACCGTGATTGGCGTGTCTGGATCGGCCTGTTTTTTTGTCTAGCGGCCATAATCATTTACGTGCTTAGCGAAGACTTGTCGTTCATGCCAAGTGGCCGTCCGCGGCACGCGCAGGCCGACACGGTCCGAAGATAGCGAGCCACATGTATCCGCTGCGATTCGAACCGATCTATCAGTATCGGCCCTGGGGTGGCCGGAGTTTGGCGGACCTGCTCGCCACGCCATTGCCGGGCGACGGCCCTATCGGCGAGGCGTGGGTGCTCAGCGATCGGCCGGACCATCCCAGCCGCGTTGCCGACGGTCCGCTCACGGGGCGGACTATCGGTCAATTGATGGAGCAGTGTCCGGTGCAAGTGATGGGAAAGCTGGCCGGTCGCTTCCACCGATTCCCGCTGCTGCTGAAGTTCCTCGATGCACGTGAAATGCTCTCGGTACAGGTGCATCCCTCGGACGTGCATACGGACCTAATACCAGCGGGCGAGAGCGGAAAGACCGAGGCGTGGGTAGTGCTGGAGGCGGGTACACACAGCCGCATTTACGCGGGCCTGAAACCGGGTACGACGGCAGAAGATCTGCGGCGCGCGCTCGCGAACGGGACCGTGGCGGAGCATCTCGCGTGCTTCACTCCGAAGGCCGGCGACAGTGTGTTCATACCGGCTGGGACGGTTCATACTCTGGGCGGCGGCGTGGTGGTTTTCGAAGTTCAGCAGAACAGCGATGTGACGTTTCGCCTGTACGACTGGGACCATGTTGACGCCAAAACAGGCCAGCCGCGGGCACTCCAGGTTGATCAGGCGCTTGCCTGCGTCGATTTTGCGGCGAGCGCAGGCGGTCTGGTGGTACCCGTGGTGGAGGCCACGACACCCGTGGTGCGCGAGAAGCTCTTTGACTGCGATCCTTTCCGGTTGTGCCGCCTGCGCGGACAATCTCCGTTCACCGTCGGCGCCGCGGGCGTGCCGCGTGTGTTGGTGTGTATCGAGGGCGCGGGGCAGGTGGAGCACGGCGGCGCAGCCTATGCGGTTGGAAGAGGCGACGTATGGCTCCTGCCTGCGGCGATCGGAGCGTGTAGTTTTCAGCCGCAGGGTACAGTGAGCGTGCTGGAAATCGAGATACCAGAATGATAAATCTGATTGTTTACGATCTGGACGGCACGCTTGCCGAAAGCAAATCGTCTCTCGATCCCAAGATGTCCGCACTGCTGTACGACCTTCTCGGCACCGTTAAAGTCGCCATCATTTCCGGGGGCAATTGGCCCCAGTTCGAAGAGCAGGTGCTCTCCCATCTTCCCCATGACGAACGCCTGGTGAATCTATCCATTCTTCCCACTTGTGGAACCCAGTTCTTCCAATACAACGGGGAGTGGAAAAAGCTGTATTCGGAAGATCTCACCGCGGATGAAAAGGAGAAGATCGTCAGTTCTCTAGAGACGGCGGTCGAACAGGCGGGCTTCAAGGCCGCAAAGGTCTGGGGTGAGGTAATTGAAGACAGGGGAAGCCAGATCACATTTTCCGCATTAGGCCAACAGGCCCCCTTGGAGGAAAAGGAGAAATGGGACCCCGATTACACCAAGCGGAAGAAGATCAAAGCGATCCTTGACAGTTTGATTCCCGAGTTCTCCATACGTATGGGTGGCGCGACATCCATCGATGTCACCAAGCCCGGCATTGACAAAGCCTACGGAATCCGAAAGCTCCGAGACATCCTGGGCATTTCGTTGAAAGAGATGATTTTCATAGGTGATGCCTTGTTCGCGGGGGGGAACGACTATCCGGCTGAACAAGCGGGTGTGGTTTCTATCCCAGTGCGAGGTCCCGATGAGACTAAGCCGGTGACTGAAGCAATCATCGCATGTTTAGATGGCGACCGGGGAATTTGATGAGTGGAATTAAGCTACAGCGCTTGGGGCTGGTGATGGTGCCGGCGCCGGGTAATCCCCAGGAGGTCGAAGGTGTTCTGAATCCGGCTGCCACTCGTGGCCCGGATGGCAATCTCTACCTGTTCCCGCGGCTGGTTGCGCGGGGGAATTACTCGCGCATCGGCATTGCACGCGTGCGGTTCAATGCGGCCGGCGATCCCATAGGCGTCGAGCGGCTGGGCATCGCACTCGAGCCGGAAGCCGATTATGAGAGGCGGCCCGACGGCGGCGGTGGCTGCGAGGATCCTCGTATCACGTTCGTGGAACCGCTGCAGCGCTACATCATGACTTACACCGCATTTTCGGCCCAAGGCCCACGGATCGCCTTTGCTGTATCGGCGGACCTGTTTCACTGGCAGCGCCTGGGGCTGGCGACGTTTGCTCCGTATCACGGCATCCATATCGGGGACGTGGACGATAAAGATGCCAGCCTCTTCCCCGTCGCTGTTCCTAATCCATTGGGGCAGCCGGAACTGGCCATGCTCCACCGGCCGCTTTTCCCCGGCACTCGTCCCGAGGAAACTGCCCGGCATCCTGCGACACGCGAGGTAGATCTCGACCGGGAAAGCATCTGGATTTCCTATTGCCCGATGGCCTTGGAGGGCCGCGAAGCATGTCGCCTCCGCAAGTTTACCTCGCATCACCGGCTGGCGGCGCCAGTGTCGCCGTGGGAGCGGCTGAAAATCGGCGGCGGCACTCCGCCCATCCTGACCCGGCACGGCTGGCTGATCGTTTACCACGGCGTGAGCGAAATTGCGGAGCCGGGTAACGGACACCACTTGTGTTACTCGGCCGGCGTGATGGTGCTCTCAAAGGAGCATCCGCGCTTGATCCGCTATCGATCGGCTGAGCCGGTGTTGACGCCGGCCCTGGAGTATGAACATAGCGGCACCGTTGCCAACGTGGTGTTCCCTACCGGGATTGACCGGCGTGACGATCTTGGCTCGCCGGACCGCTTCGACGTCTATTATGGGATGGCCGACAGCCGGATTGGCGCGGCGCGCCTTGACCTGCCGGATTGCCTTCCGCCGGAAGGAGTCGCCGACCCGCCGGAAGCAAAGGTGTAGCGCGCGTCCGAAAAAAACATGGAGAACAAAAACAATCCTGCGAACCTCGGCGCTGTGGCCTCGGTGCGCGGCAGTGTCGTAGATATCCGATTCGACGCACACCTGCCGCCCATCTACTCGTTGCTGCACGCCAAAGAGGGAAAGATCGCCATCGAGGTGTTAGCCCAGATCGACGCGCATAGCGTGCGTGGAATCGCGCTGACCCCCACCGAAGGCCTTGTCCGCGGCAGCGCTGTGGAAGACACGGGCGGTCCGCTGAAGGCGCCGGTCGGCAAGGGAATTCTCTCGCGCATGTTCGACGTCTTCGGCAACGCCATCGACCGCCAGTCGGCGCCGACGGACGTCGAGTGGCGCACGGTACATCAAGACCCGCCCGCGTTAGAACGGCGCTCCACCAAATCCGAGATCTTCGAGACGGGCATTAAGGCCATCGATGTACTGGTGCCGCTCGAGCGCGGCGGCAAGTCGGGTCTGTTCGGCGGTGCGGGCGTGGGCAAGACGGTATTGCTCACCGAAATGATTCATAACATGATCGAGCACCAGAAGGGCGTCAGCATTTTTTGCGGGATCGGCGAACGATGCCGGGAGGGCGAGGAACTGTACAGCGGGATGAAGGCGGCCGGCGTGCTGCCGAACATGGTGATGGTGTACGGGCAGATGAATGAACCGCCGGGCAGCCGTTTCCGCGTGGGCCTCGCGGCGCTGACGATGGCCGAATATTTCCGGGACGACGAGCATCGCGACGTGCTGCTGCTGATCGATAATATCTTCCGCTTCATCCAGGCTGGCATGGAGGTGTCCGGCCTGATGGGTCAAATGCCGTCGCGCCTGGGCTATCAGCCTACCATGGGCACCGAGCTGTCGGGGTTGGAGGAGCGCATCGCCAACACCGATACCGGCGCCATCACTTCCATTCAGGCGGTGTATGTGCCGGCGGACGATTTGACCGACCCGGCGGCGGTGCACACGTTTTCGCATCTCTCGACGTCCATCGTGCTTTCCCGCAAACGAGCCAGTGAAGGGCTTTTCCCGGCTATCGATCTGCTGCAATCCAACTCCAAAATGGCTACACCCGGCATCGTCGGCGACCGTCATTATCTGCTGGCGCAGGAAATTCGGCGGACGCTCGCGCAGTACGAAGATCTCAAGGACATAATCGCCATGCTCGGCCTGGAGCAACTCGCGCCGGAAGACCGCAAAGTAGTCGCCCGCGCCCGGCGGCTGGAGCGATTCCTTACGCAACCGTTTTTCGCCACGGAGCAGTTTAGCGGAATCAAGGGAAAACTCGTCAGCCTCAAAGACTCGCTCGACGGCTGCGAACGAATTCTGCACGATGAATTCAAAGACTACCCGGAAAGCGCGCTTTACATGATCGGGGCGATTGACGAAGCGAAGAAGCCCGCCGCCGATTCCAAGCCCAACGCCAAGTCCGCGCCACAGCCCGAGCCGAAACCTAAACCGGAGGTCGAACATGCCGCAGCCGGCGCTCATGCGTCTTAAAATTCTCCTGCCGTCCGGAATCTTCGCCGAGAAAACCGGCGTCTCGCGCATCGTGGCCGAAACCCGCGAGGGATCGTTTGGTCTCTTGCCACACCGGCTGGATTGCGTTGCCGCGCTCGCCCCCGGGATTCTGACCTATCAAAACGAAGGAGAAGGCGAGGTCTATGCAGCCGTCGATGAAGGCGTACTGGTGAAGACCGGCATGGACGTGCTGGTCTCCGTGCGAAACGCAATCGGCGGAACAGACCTCGGCCAACTACATGCGGCGGTGGAAAAGGAGTTTCTGAACCTGGACGAACGGGAGCAGAGCGTCCGCTCGGTGATGGCGAAAATGGAGAGCGATTTCATCGGCCGCCTGGCGGAGTTTCATCATGAGTAAGGAATCGGAAATCGGGAGCGCGAAAGATCGGAATGCGTTCAGCCGGGCGGTCGCCGCGAAGGCCGCGCGCAAGCTCAAGGCGCAGCGTCACCCCGCGCAGGGCGTCTGGTTTGGCTTGGGCATGATGGGGCTGGTCGGCTGGTCGGTGGTGGTTCCGACGCTGCTCGGCGCGGCGTTCGGAATCTGGCTGGACAAGCGCAACCCAGGACAGCTTTCCTGGACGCTGACGTTTCTGGTCATCGGCCTGGTCATCGGCTGTTTGAACGCCTGGCATTGGGTGAGTAAAGAAGACAAGGAGATGCGAGACGAACAGGAGAATAAGGATGACTGAAGCTTTGGGTCTGGTGCTGGCTCTGGTGGGCGGCGTCTTGCTCGGTGCGATATTCTTCGGCGGACTTTGGTGGACGGTTCGCAAGGGCGTCTCGTCCAAACAGCCGGCGCTTCTGTTCTTCGGCAGCCTGATGCTGCGAACAACTATCGCCTTGGCAGGCTTCTTCTTTATCGGGCGCGGTCACTGGGAGAGGCTGCTGTTGAGCCTCCTGGGATTTGTCGTAGCACGCTTTTTGGTGACGCGTTTTACCCGCGCCGCGCAAAAGCCAACCTATCTGGAACAGGCGGCCAGCCATGCACCTTAGTCCCGATCAGATAATCTACTGGCAATACGGATTCTTCAAACTCAACGCCACCATTGTGTTCACGTGGGTGTTGATGCTCGTGCTGGCCGGCGGTTCCAGACTGATCACGCGCAAGCTTTCTGTCGGTCTCGAACGCTCCCGCTGGCAGAACCTTCTGGAGATTGTCGTCACAGGTATCGCGAAACAGATTGAAGAGGCAGGTCTGAGCCAGCCGCAGAAGTATATCGGGTTTCTGGGCACGCTTTTTCTGTTTATCGCCACAGCCAGCCTGTGTAACGTTTTCCCGGTCTACCAGCCGCCGACCGCTTCGCTCTCGACCACGGCGGCGCTGGCGTTATGCGTGTTCGTGGCAGTGCCGTTGTTCGGCATTGTGGACCAAGGAGTCGGCAATTACCTTAAGTCCTATATGCAGCCGACGTTCTTCATGCTGCCATTCAACATCATCAGCGAACTTTCACGCACGCTAGCCTTGGCCATCCGCTTGTTCGGCAACATGATGAGCGGGGCGATGATTGTCGGCATCCTATTGACTATTACGCCCTTCATCTTCCCGATCGTCATGACGCTGCTCGGTCAGCTCACCGGCATGGTGCAGGCCTACATTTTCAGCATCCTGGCGACAGTGTACATCGCGGCCGGAACGCGGGTCCGCAAGCCCAAGCCGGAACCCGTGAAGGATTGATGCATGAACTACCAAAGCAAAAGGAGCCTCTATGGATAGCATGACTATTATCGCGGTGGCATCGATTGTGATCGCCGGCATTACCACCGGTTTCGGAACTATGGGACCTGCGCTGGCGGAAGGGAGGGCGGTGGCGACGGCGCTGAGCTCGTTGGCCCAGCAGCCAGATGCCTCCGCTACCATCACCAGGACGTTGTTCGTGGGCCTGGCGATGATCGAGTCCACGGCCATCTACTGCTTTGTGGTTTCGATGATTCTCATCTTCGCCAACCCTTTCTGGAACCACGTCATCGTGCAGGCCGTGAAGAAGTAAGCCCTATGTTAGCCGATTGGTTCACCATCGTAGCGCAGGCGCTCAACTTTCTCATCCTTGTTTGGTTGATGAAGCGGTTCCTTTACAAGCCTGTCCTCCACGCCATCGATGAGCGGGAGAAGCGCATCGCTACCGAACTCGCGAACGCCGACGCGAAAAAGGCTGAAGCTCAAAAAGAACACGACGAGTTCCAGCAAAAGAACGCGGAGTTCGATCGGCAGCGCGCCGCGCTGTTGACCAAAGCGACCGGCGAGGCGCAGGCCGAACGCCAGAGGCTCCTCGATGAAGCGCGGAAAGCCGCTGCGGACTTGAGTTCAAAACGGCAGGCAGCGTCGCGAAGCGAAGAACAGAACTTACATCAAGCAATCCGCCGGCGGACGCAGCAGGAAGTATTTGCCATCGCACGTAAGACGCTGACTGATCTGGCCACGACGAGCCTGGAAGAACGCCTGGGCGAGGTGTTCACTCGCCGCTTGCGAGAGATGAACGGCGAGGCGAAAGAAGGTCTCGCCGGAGCCCTTAAGACAGGCGCCGATCCCGCGGTGGTGCGCAGCACGTTTGACCTGCCTGCGGACCAGCGCGCGGTCATACAAAATGCGCTCAACGAAACCTTCTCGGCTGAAGTCCGCGTCCGGTTCGAGACCGCGCCAGACCTGATCGGCGGCATTGAACTCACTACGAACGGACAAAAGGTGGCTTGGAGCATCGCCGATTATCTGGCTTCGCTGGAAAAGGGCGTCGACCAGCTTCTGAAAGAGAAGGATAAACCCGCGGTCAAGGCCGAGACTAAGCCCGAGGCCAAGGCTGAATCTGAAACCAAGGCCGAGCTCATACCAGAAGCCAAGGCCGAGCCTAAACTCGAAGCCAAAGCGGAGCCTGAACTCGAAGCCAAGGCTGAACCTGAACCCAAGGCTGAGCCTAACCCCGAAGAGCCTAAGCCGGCAACTCAGAGCCAGTGAACATGGAACCGGAGAGCCTTCAGAACGATTTCGACAGCGCCTTTGCCGCAATCAGCGAAGTCCGAGAGGCATTCATGCCTGCACTGACGCCACGGGAGGTGGGCACCATCACCAGCGTGGCCACCGGCATCGCCAAAGTGTCGGGGCTCCCCGGCGTGGGCTTCGATGAGTTGGTGCTATTTCCCGGCGATGTGCTCGGCATTGCGTTCAACGTAGACGCAGACGAAATCGGCGTGGTTCTGCTCGGTGAATACCAGCAACTCCACGCGGGAGATGAAGTCGAGCGCACGGGCCGGGTCATGGACGTGGCCGTGGGCGACGCATTGCTCGGGCGTGTCATCGACCCCCTCGGCCGGCCACTCGATGGCAAGGGGCCAGTGGCCTCCAGCAAGCGACTGCCCGTCGAACGCCCGGCCCCGCCCATCATGGACCGCGCGCCTGTTACAGTACCACTCCAGACGGGCCTCATGGTCATCGACGCGCTCATCCCCGTTGGGCGCGGCCAGCGCGAGTTGATTCTCGGCGACCGGCAGACGGGCAAGACCGCCATTGCGACCGACACTATCTTCAACCAGCGCGACCGGAACGTGCTGTGCGTTTATTGTGCCATCGGCCAGCGCGCGTCCGCGGTTGCGAAAACCGTGGCGAACCTGCGGGAAAAGGGCGCGATGGATTACACCGTCGTCGTCGTGAGTGAGGGCAACGATCCGCCCGGTCTCGCTTACATCGCTCCTTACGCCGCCACCAGCATCGCGGAGTTTTTCATGGAAGCGGGCCGGGATGTGCTGATCGTTTACGACGACCTCGTGCAACATGCGCGCTCCTATCGCGAACTGTCGCTGCTGTTGCGCCGCCCACCCGGCCGGGAAGCGTTCCCCGGCGACATCTTTTATATCCACTCGCGGCTGCTCGAACGTGCGACGCACTTGCGCAAGGAACTGGGCGGCGGCTCGCTCACCGCGCTGCCCATCATCGAAACCGAGGCGCAAGACATTTCCGCCTATATTCCGACCAACTTGATTTCCATCACGGATGGGCAGATCTACCTCTCGCCGTCGCTATTCGAATTGGGTGTGCTGCCCGCCGTGGATGTGGGAAAGTCCGTGTCGCGCGTCGGGGGTCAGGCGCAGCTAGCGGCCTACCGCGCGGTGGCGGGCGATCTGAAGCTAGCCTACGCGCAGTTCGAGGAGCTCGAAACTTTTTCCCGGTTTGGAGCCCGCCTGGATGCAGACACGCGCAAGACCATCGAACACGGACGGCGGATTCGCGCGTGCCTGAAACAGCCGGAATTCTCTCCGGTCTCCGTGCCCGCCCAAATCGCCGTGCTCCTGGCATTGACCGCGGGACTCTTTGACCTTGTGCCGCTCGACCAGATGACGGACGCCGAACACGCCCTATGCGAGGCCGCGGCGGATATCCCGCCGGAGGTGCGCGTGCGACTGGATACCGCCGCCAAACTGAGCGACGAGGATCGTAAAGCGATTATCGACATCGCGAGCAAATCGCTTGTCCGCTTCCAGCCCAAGCCTGAACCCGAGAAGAAGCCATGAGCGACACCACGGCGAGTTTGCGCCGAAAGATCGGCGGAGCCGGGGATCTCGAATCCGTTGTCCGCACCATGAAGGCCGTGGCCGCCTCGAGCATCTCACAATACGAGAACTCGGTGAGTGCGTTGACAGATTATTATCGCGCGGTGGAACTAGGCTTGGGCGCATGCTTACGGGAAGGCGGACCGGCGCCGTTGGCTCCGGAACGGATAGGGCGGAACCATGCGGATGCGATCGGCGCCATCGTGTTCGGTTCCGACCAGGGACTAGTGGGCCAGTTCAATGAGGTGGTAGCCGATTTTGCGATCAAGACACTTGCCGCCCTTCGCGGCAAACCCAATGTCTGGGCCGTCGGCGAGCGCGTTCATGAGCGCCTGGCGGACGCAGGCCTTGCGCCGATCGGAATCTTCGCTGTGCCGAATTCCGTCAAGGCCATTACTCCGCTCGTCGGGCAGATTCAAATCGAAAGCGAAGAGCATCGGGCGAAAGGCGAGTATACGCGTCTTTATGTATTCCATAATCGCCCACAATCCGGGGCGCTCTACGAGCCGGTCAGCCAGCGGTTTTTGCCGCTCGACGCGCAATGGGAACAGGGCTTGGCCAAGGTCCCCTGGCCCACTGGGAGTTTGCCCGAAATCATGTGCGGCGGTTCCACGACTCTGCGCGCACTCATTCGCGAATATCTTTTTATCTCGCTCTTCCGGGCGTGCGCGGAATCCCTGGCGAGCGAGAATGCCAGCCGCCTGGCCGCTATGCAGCGCGCCGAAAAGAATATCGACGAATTACTGGAGGATCTCAACCGGACATTTCATCGCCTGCGCCAAGGTGGCATCGATGAGGAACTGTTCGACGTCATCTCCGGCTTCGAAGCGCTGAGCGAAAAGAAGAAGGCCTCTGCGACGGCCCGGAAGCCGTTTGATCTTACGCCGCGGATCGCCACGCGGGCCTATGAACTGTACCAGCGGCGAGGCGGCCGCGATGGTGGGCCGGATCAAGACTGGCTTGAGGCGGAACGCGAGATCACACCAAAGGGATGAAGATGAGGATCAATGCCCACGACTCTTCAATCCTCCTCTTGGTAGCTGGAGGCGAGCAGGAGAAGAGTCGCCCGTTTTCGCCTGAAACTGTACAAAGCATTCTGTTGAGAGCGGCGGACTGCATCATCGCCTCATACATCCGCCCGGTGTGCCCGGCTGCATTTCGGTCAGATGCCACCCCTGCCAAGGACTCGGTTCTGTGCACATGCGCCCGCGACCAGACACACACAGATACCTAAGGCAGTTCATCAGCAGGTCGTTTTGCTTCACTGCTTGGCCACGTTCGTCGCGGCGATACAACCGGTATTGCCGGAAGAAATTCTCCAGCGTCCGGAACACCCTCAGTTGGCCTGATCGCATGCGCTGAAAAATGTCACACACCCGCTCTGTTCCGAGTCCGTGGGCACATCCAGATCCAGCCCCAGTCTCCGATAGATTTGCAGTAGGTTAAAGCCATCGCTCTGGCTACGAAAGTTGGCCTTGGGGTCGAGCAGCCCTGGAATCCACTTGCCGCGGGACCCAATTCCGTGAGCATGAATGGCGGACTCGGCGCTGCTCTGGTAGTGCTCGCTGAACACGTACAGAATGTCGGCTGTGGGATCAAGCGCACCCCATCATGCCGCCGTCTCCGTAGGACGAGCATCCGTTCCAAAGACGCACGGCCAGTGCGCGGGAATCTCAATGGGGTCGACGGCGATCTCAGACTCTGCAACTGTGTAAATCCTGCGGCTTATGCCGTGCAGTCGATTCAAAGCTTACGTCAAGGAGTCCACTTGACCATCGTGTGTCGCATAGGGAAACGCGGCGCATTCCTCAATCAGCTCCTCCACCCACGGCGCTATCGCCGGATGCGGCAAGTACACATTGCCGGCCTCGATTTGCGGGCTTACCGCGGCCGCCCGAGCGATCTTGCCGCCCTCCGGGTTCACCGCGATCCGGCCGGTGATCTCGTGCTTGAGGGTCGCGATCACCGCGGGCCCGGTCTGGGTACCCATACAGGACAGAGGCTTTGCTGGAATCGGCAGGTTTCTCAAACGCAAGGGGTTTCATTGGTTCCACCACGACCCGTTTTGTGCGATGAAAGTTCGAAACGTGTCCAAAGTGGGGAAGCCGATCCGAAACGTCTCGACTTCACGCCATCTGATTGATTTCATTACGAGCATTTCAGGCGGGTCTTCTGGATTGAGCCCACTTGCCTGTGACCCCGGCGTGGACTCGAACTCTTCATCCGGCCAGCATCCCGAAACGACTCGGCACTGGTCCACTATGCGTAGTAACTCCGGATGGGCTACATTACACCCGCTGGCCAGGTTCCGGCATAAGTGACGAACCCCAAGTTGGCACGTAGCTTGCAATCAGATTGGTTGGCTACCTAGCATGTTTTGCACACGTACCGCGGCTTGAAGCACTCGGGCTTCGCCGCCACGCTCTGCAGTCAGTTGCAGACCTAGCGGTAGGGCAGTTCCCACGGGCATCGGAATGGAGGCAGCCGGCGTACCTAGAGCGGTCCACGGCGCGTTCATTCTCGGATCTCCAGTGGACGCCAGCCCGGCCGGCGCGGGGCCCATGGCGGCCGGCGTCAGTATCACCGGCGTGCGTTTGAATTGTTCCGCGAATTGCGCCCTGCATGAATCAATGTACTGTAGGGTCTCATCATAGCGTTCCACCGAGATCTGCAGGCCCTGCCGAACCAGGTCCGCGAGGTCCGCCAGCCGGTCGCCGAATTGGTCGTAGCGCTGCTTGTGAAATCGCGCGCCCTCGTAAAGCATCACCGTCAGGTTTGCCTCGGCAAGCTTAGCGAGCGTTCCGGTGATATCAATCGGCCGGATCGATGCGCCGGCGTTGCGCAAACGAGAGAGAGCATTCTTGTATGCCGCCGCCATCGTTGGTTCGACATCGGGAATGGGCTCCGGTGCTCCGAGGTCAAAATCCTCCGGGCGTCCCGTGGAATAACCCAATGAAGCCCAAAGCGCCGACATATCGGCGGGCGTGTGCGTAAAAAAACCAAGCGTGTCCAGGCTCTTCGACAGCGGTAGCACGCCCTCCATTGAGAGAAGACCATAAGTGGGTTTGAACCCGGTAACGCCGCAAAAAGAGGCGGGCCGCAACACGGACCCCCGGGTTTGCTCTCCGATAGTGAACGGCACCATACCCGCTGCGACTGCGGCCGCCGAACCGCTTGAACTTCCACCAGGCGTGTGCTCCAAGTCGCGTGGATTGCGTGTGGGCGCGGGCGTCTGGTATGCGAAAGCCGTCGTTTGCGTCTTCCCCAACAAAATCGCTCCGTGCTTCCGCATCTCTCGAATGATTGCGGCATCGGTGGTTCCGATTCGCCCTTTGTAAATCGGAGAACCGTATTCGGTGGCCAAGCCTTTCGTCTCGACGATGTCTTTCACGCCGTAGGGTATCGCGGACAGGCGTCCCCGGCCGGCGTTCCTCTGCGGCGAGACCTGGACCCAGGCATGGATTGACGGCTCCAGTGATTGAATGCGGTCCAGGCAGCGCTCTAACGCAAGCTTGCGCGTTTTTGCCGGCGCACCCAGCCACTGAGTCAGTGTTTCAGGAATCGGCCCTTGCTGCTGGGCGTAAGTTGCGGCGCGGCCCGCAACTGCCACGAAACCTGCAAAAAGAAGCCTGCGGCGACTTGAGCTACTGATATTTTGATATTCCATCGGATTCCTCCATCGGGACTCAATAAAGCCAAGTCTACCGCCGAAATGGTCAAGGTCACCGTACGTGTTACGCTACTCGGAAGTTATCTTCGGCTCCCTTGGCGGCCCAAAAGGCGCCCGCAAGGAAGCCGGCTTCCAGTTGGGGAAGGTCCAGGCCGGGCTTGTGCCGACCGACTGGAAGCCGTTCGACGATGTGGGCGCCGGTACAAGAGCAATTCGCATCCGGGATGCGAGCGGCATCTACCGTGGGATGCGCGTCGCCAAGTTCGAGGAAGCCGTGTACGTACTGCATTGCTTCGAGAAAAAGACTCAGTGGCCAGCAAGCAGGACAAGGACATTGCTGCGGCGCGCTATCGCGCAGTGGTCGGCGCGAGGAAATGAAATGAAGATCGACACCGAAATTCCACGTGACAAGGCCGGGAGCGAACCTCCTCCTGGAACTGGTTCTTACGCCGGACGAGGCCCAACGTCTACAGGCTACGTCTCGCAAACAGATCAATGACACGCGGCTGTTGAAACACCAACTGATGGAAGAGCTGTCCTGTCTGGATTGCGAGACATCACTTGAGGAAGGCCGCGGCCGCCCAGATTCTGATGGTCTCGCACCCGCGTGCGTCCAGCGCGGTGAATAAGAAAACGGCCAAGTTCACCATCGATACGCTCGTGGAAATGCTCAGCTGTGCCGCCCGCAGGTGTCACAGGTCGGCGTTGCAGATTTCAGACTCTGGGCTTCTGTCCGGACGAGCTACCGGTAGAAGTGAACCTGTGCCGGCCTGAAGTTGCCTTGGGGACTGGCGCCCTTACAGCGTCAGGTCGTCGGCGGCCCCGACTGGCCAACTGCCGGATCGTCAACGGCACGCCGGAATACACCTAAGTTTTATTGTCTTGCTGCGGGATGATAACCTGGAGAGCATGAACCAGCATTTCGCGGTTTATGGATCGATTGTGACAGTAGCCGTTGCCACAGGCGCTCTTGCCCAGCAGGCCAAGCTGCCGCCACTGAAACGGCAGGGCAGCGCCGAGGCGGTAGTGATGGAACATATGGCGGCGATAAACGCCTGCGATTGGAACCGCATTTTGGCACAGGACCCAGCGGACGTGGAGATATTCTCGCCGGACGGGGTCCTGGCGCAAGGGCGGCAGGCGGTTGGCGCCATGTTTGCCCAGGTAGTGAGGCCGTTTCGTGAAGGGGGAATCTGCGGGCTGAAATTCACGGCTGAGCACACGCAGAAGGTGGGAGACACGCTAAATGTGCAGTGGAGGGCCGATGCTCCGTTCTTGGCCCAGCCTTACCGAGGCGCCGACGCCTATGAGACGAAGGACGGCCTGATGCAGGCTCAGGTGACCACCTTCAAACGGGAAGATTTGAAGACCAAATAGTGCTCGTTAGAAGGTCTGCAAATTCAAGCGTTGCGATTTCATCAGATTGGCGGCGAGAAGTTAAAGCTGGCTAATTTCATCCGGCGCTCCAGTACCTCTCAATCTTTCTGGTCCGATATACGGTCACAATCGCAGGCGCCCGGCCGAATCGAAGCACAGCTCCGGCGGGCGGCGCGGACTGGCGCGCATGCCGGTCGTTTACCCCGAATCCACCATGCTGAACCTGCCGGTGATCCGCGAGACCGTACCGGTCTACAAGGGTCACCTGCATCTCACGCGAGGTCTGATCCTCGCCAAAAAGATTGATCCAGCCGAGCTGATCGTGGAAGGCGTATTCCGCTATCAAGCCTGCGACGACAAGGAATGCTATCCGCCCCAAACCATCCCGCTCAAGTGGACGTTGAAGGTCGAGAAGTTGGACCGTCAGCGCGCCGGCCGGACTGCAGCGCACAGTTTCGCCGCGCTGATCGCCTGCCCGAGATGCCGTTGCGTGTGCTCCGCGATGTGTGTAAGCAGCCCTATGACGGTTGTGGGCAGCCGCTTGCGTCCCACGAATCGCGGCTCGGCGAGCGTCGCCGTATTTATAGACCGAATGACGTCCTCGGCCCTGCCTAGCGCCCGGTCCACGCCGGCCAACAGATCGTCAAGACCCGCGCCCGGCTCCATCTCCTTAGCGAGCGCCGCCATCTGCACCTCGTTCAGTTGGCGGCCCTCCAGATAAGTCGTCAGCCGGTCCACGCTGCCGGCGATATGCCGCAGGTGAAAACCCAAGGACGCCAGCCCGTGCGGGCGCTCCCATACCTGATCCGTAGTGAGATCTTCCGTGTGCCGCACCAGATCTTCGCGCGCCTGCTGCAGCGCATACAGCGCAGGCGCCAGCAAAGAACTCACGCCGGGCAACGGCCCGCGCAGCCAGGGTTCCAGTAAGTCGCTCATGCAATCCCTCAGTGCGGCGCGAGGGGCCGGTAGATGAGGCCGATCATTATGCCGACGACTATCCATTCGACGAGGTAGGCGATCGACTGTTCGAGGGTCAATCTCAACCCGATGTTCAGGTTGACGTAGTTGTGTATCACAAAAGCGCAAACCGAAAAAACTCCGATCAGCACACCGAAGCGTGCCCCTTCGAAGACCCCGGAGCCGCCCTGGTATAGCATTGCATAGATCACCGCAAGCACCAGCATCGCCACGAACATAGCGGCCATCCCGCCCGGCATAACGCTCTTGATTCCTTCCTGGGACCGGTACACGGCAGGGTATTTGCTGAACTCATTACGAAGGGACGGAACCAGAGCGAACGAGAGACCCCCGAGGACGAAGTACGCCACGAAGCCGCCCAGGGCTGCCAAAGCGACGCGCGAGAAGTTCATGAGCATCCTTTCCGAATCATGCCGGAGTCACCAGAGCCTGGCCGGCCAGCAACGAATCGAGCTTGTCGAGCGATTCGGTGGTGCCTTGCGGAACGGTTTTGCAGAAGGTCTCATCCAGGCGCCCCTCGTGTGTGAGGACCACTTTTGTGCCCTTGCCTTGCTCGAAGAACTCGACCGTCACGCGCGCGACAACTTGGCCAAAATTCGCATGGTAGACGATCTTTTCCGGCTCGACGATTTCGTCGTATGTGCCCCTAAGCGAAAACTCGCATGTCTCCCCGTTCACGGCGATCTGCATTTTCTGGGCGAACGAGCCGCCGACGCGAAAATCCATCTCGACCTCACACCGGGTGGACTCTTTGCACCCGGACCATTGCTGTAACTTTTCGGCCTGTGTCCACCAGCCAAACACGCGCTGCCGGGGAGCATCGAAGACCCTCGTGATCCGGAGGCGATTACCGCTGATGTTTACCTCGGACTTCATCTTTTTTCTCCTTTCTTTGTTCGTTCTTCAACAACTCGTCAAGTGCGTCGAAGCTGAAATCCCAGCCTGCCGCACATTGGGCGATCCAGTCCTGGGCCTGCTTGAATCCCGCGGCCCGAACGCGGATCAGGTGGGTCCGTCCCTCGCGCCGGCGGTCGATAAGTTGCGCCTTCTCGAGCACGCGAAGGTGTCTGGAGACGGCCGGCAACGAGATGCGAAATGGCTTGGCTAACGCAGTGACCGGACCCTCTCCGCCGTTCGAAAGGCGCACCAGGATGCGCCGGCGAGTGGGATCGGCCAGGGCCGCGAAGACAGCCGTGATCTTTCTTGGATTGTTAACCAACGCGTTAATTGTAAAGGTGGGCGCGGGCCCAAGTCAAGGAAGTTTAACCTGCGCGTTAAGTATTTTACATTTGCGGGTTCGGCCGGTGCCTGCCGCGGCCATCGGGTGCAAGACCAATACGCACAACGAGGGCAGCGTCGGCTCTAGCGGAGCGCGGTGCCTTCGAAGCCGTTTCGGGCACGCCTTTCGAAGGACATGCCTTTCCGGCGCCCCCATGGAGTTCAGGCTTCCTGCCGAGGAGCCTATGTTTGGATGGCCGGCCACCTGGGAAAAGCCCTGCTGGCCCGCAGCTCTTCTCGTGGCGTTGCAGAGCGTCAGGTTTTGCAACCAGGCGCCATTCGCCGGGTGCGGGGCTTTGACGATACTGCATTACGTTTATGCTTGGCGGGGAACCGAGGTCGCGGCCGCGAAGTCCAGGTCACTCCGCCTGAATCGTCACGATATGCTGCCCACGCGGCAAAAAGATAGCATTGCCCCCCGCTGCATCGGGAGCGCCCGCCACCCCGTCAATTTCAACACGCAGCGGCTTGCGGTCCAGCACCGCCAACGCCCGCGCCGAACTCTGGTACGACAGCTCGATCGTGTGCCCATCCACCATCTCAGCGGAAGTCAGCTCACCGTTGAAGCTGATCAGCCGCATCGCCGGCGGCTGCCCGCCGGCCTCGAGCGAGTGCGCGCCCGCGGGCAGGAACAGGAGCGATTCACTCGACGCCGGCCAAGCCTGCCCGTCCACTAATGCCGGTCCCGACCAGCGCATGGCTACTCCGTGCGGCGAATCGACCATGAGTTTCGGCCCCACGCTCTCCGCACGGTTCACTGCGGCCGCCGACGCGGGCAACAACGTCAGATCCGGCGACAGGATGGAGTTCTCGAAATAAAGCGCCACCCGCGCGAACGCCCCCGCCGCCGAATGCACCACCTCGAAAAGCTCCGTACCCGTCTGCTGCTTGGTGGGATACACGTTCTGATAGCGGTCCACGATATTAAGGTCGATCGCCAGGCGGTCCATCCGGGGCGTCAGAGGCCGGTACCGCCGCGCGATCTCCTCGTAACGCTGCGGCGCTTCATTCCACACCGTGGCCGGATCCTCCACCAGAAACGTGAAATTCTGGCGCTCCAGCAGCGGCAGAAGCTGCGCGGAATCGGCGCCGATGGCGTCCCGCATCGAGGTATCCAGGCGGTCGTCGACATGCGTGAGCACCACATCCAGATAGCTCCGCGTGCTGCGGATCTTGTCGATTTCGGCGAGCCACTCCTGCTGCATGTCGCGCGCCAGCTTTGCACGAAAATCCAGAAACGCGCGTTGCGACGGCGCATCCTTGCGGGACTGGAACAACTCGATCGGGTCGAATCCGCCGGCGCTCCGGAACTGCGTGCGAACATCGTCGTTCATCGGAGTAAAGCGCGATGGGTTGGCCAAGCCTTCGAGCGATTCAAAATAAAGCTCGGCGAGGTTGACGCCGTCCCAGTCGAAACGCTCCACAAGCTCCCGTACCCCAGCAGCCGCCGCGCGGAAGCAATCCCGGTTTGCAAGATTCATCAGTTTCCGCCAGTCGAGCTGCGCGTCTTGCAACACGGCGGTTTTCTCCCGCCACTCGGGATGATCCGCCCAGAACTTCTCGCTTACGTGCGGCAGTTCCAGCCAGGCATAAACCAGAATGCCGTTGGCGTGGCATGCGGCGATCAGGCGCTTCAGATAGTCGTTGCGCTCCTGGTCCGGATCGTAGAAGTGCCAGGCGGCCACGTGCAGGGCGGAGATGCCGGCATTGCGCCAGCGCGCCGCGAAGTAGTCCAGGTCCACGCGCAAGCGATAGGACGAGTCGAAGAACGCCCACAGGCGTGTCGAGCGGAACGGTGGGTCCAGGCCGAGGTCGGCCAGCGCATGCAGCAGGTAAGGGAAGCGCTCGTATCCGCGCTCGCCCGGAGACACGGCCAGCCACAACACGGCGCCCGATCCACGGCGAAATCCTGCCAGCATCGGTGCACCCGTCCAACGCTCCTTCGCAAACACCTTGGCTTCCGCGGGCACCGCGTAACGCGGCAGTTCCAACCCCTTTTCCCAAACGATCGCCAGCTTGGGTAGGTGCACATCTTCCAGGCTGCTGACTCGCACGTTCTCCGGCGTGCTGTGGAAGCCGAACATTTCAGCGGCTGCGGACTCGCCCTCCAGGATGAGGTAATCGCCGCCCTCCACGCGCGCGGTCCATTCCGTGGATCCGGTCGCGCCCGGCCGCAAAACGAAGATGCGGGCGGAAGCTGCCGTGGGGGCCGGCAGGTAGCCTACGGATTGCAGAATGAGCGGCCATCCGCCCTGATCCTGCGAAAGCACGCTGTAGGTTGGTAGAGAAGCCGCGAACGCTGACGGGACTAGGAGGAGCGCCAGGATTTGTGGCGCAAGCTTCAGCGTGTCGCCGCGGGCTTCAGTCCACCGGCCGGCAGAGCGAGCGGAAACTCGCTCCAGCACGCTCTCCAGTAACCCACGTCGGAACCGGTTGATTTCGCAGGATATGGGCATTCGCGAAAAAAAAGCGAAGCCTCTGATCCGGGCCGGGTTTCCGACATTGGTGACGGACCGCCCCGGTCCGCTTGCGCTGAAGCGTGCGCCACGGCAATCAGTAAGTAAACGCATACCAGAATCCCGCGCGGAAATCGTTGAAGTGGTCGCCGTACGGATCGCCCCTGACCGTGTAACTCCCGCGCAGATAATTCACCGTCAGATACAGCGAGCTGGGCATGGACGACAGGCGAAACCGGACCCCCGGGCCGCTTTCAATAAAGTTGGCCCACGCCTGGCGCTTTTGGTCCTGGGTGACGTTGACGTTCCAGTAGAATTGCGTCTGCAGCGGTCCAAGCACCGGCGTGTAACCGAAACGGTTCTGCGAATACAGCAGGAAATCGTTGTCGAAGCGGCTCACGAAAATGCCATCGTCGTTGGTCTCGAAAAAGAATCCGCCCGATTTCGATTTCAGCAGGTGCCCGAAGCCCTTTGTAAACGAAGCGCCGCCGCGGTAATCCGGCACCATATGGTGCGTCAGGTACCCGATCGAGGAGCCGGCTTCCGCCCAACCGATCACCCCGTGCCAGACCGAAGTGGCTAGCCCCAGCCCCGGAATCACAGCGCTTTCCGAGAGATACTGCGGCAGAAGGCCGGCGCCCTCCTGACCGATCGTCCCGCGCGTGTCGCCGATGAAACGAAGACTCACGTAGGGATGCACCGGGAAATCCAACTGCAGCTCACTCTTGATTTGGGCATAAGAGAAGAAGTCGCTCCAGCGCGAGGAGTACATCGGGAACATCCAAACGGTGGTGCGAAAGCGCTCGAAGGAGGGGCGTAAGCCGCGATACGCCTCTGTGGCCTCTTTGGCAATTTGGGGGTCGGAGCTCTTGCGCGCCAGGGCGAACCAGCGTATGGCCTGGGCGTCATCGTGCAGCAGGTTGTAAGCCCACCCTAACTTGAGCATCACCGCAAAGTCGGCAGGGTCGTCCTCCTGCGCAAGCTGCAAGTACTTCAATGCGTCGCGTATAAACCCGGCTTTCAGGCTGCGCTCGGCCATGACTTTCGCATCGATGGATGGAGCGGCAGGCGGGGTGGCGCGATTTTGCAAAGTCTGCGGCAGCCGCAGGACGGCGCGGACGCGGTTCGCCAGTTCTTCATCGCCGCTCTTCAGCACCCGCTCCAGCAGAGGCATGGCCTTTGCCGTGTCTCCGCGCGCCAGGTACAGGAAGCCGAGCTGCGCCGCCGAGAGGTAGTCGGTTTCCGACATGCTGGTCAGCATCCTGAACTCCTCCTCCGCGTCGCCTTGGCGGCCCATGCGCAGCAGCAGGTAAGCCAGATCGCGGCGCAGGTCGGGATTCCTGGGGTCCAGTTCGAGCGCGCGGCGGAATTCGGCAACGTAAGGGTAGCGCGTGGGCAGCAACTCCCGGGCGGCCTCGGCCGCGCGCGGCTCGCCCCCGCGCGAAGCGGCCAACAGTGCAGCGTTGGCTTCTTCGCCACGGTTCAGGGCCTGCAGCACGCGCCCGAGGTCCACCAGCACCGAGCGGCGATCGGGGATCAGCCGCCAAGCCTTTTCATAATGCTGCGCGGCCAGTTCCAGTTCGTCGCGCTGCTCCGCCAGGGTAGCCAGCTCGAAGTGCGCGCTGAAATTGTCCGGGCCGATCTCCAGCGCCTTGGTCCAACGCGCGATGCCCTCGGCCAGCGGCCGGTCGATATTCTGAAACGACCGTTCGGCAGTGGCGCGCGATTCCGGATCGCCCGCCTTGCGCACCCGGTCGAAGACCCGCCGCGCTTGCGCCTGCTCCTTGGTTTCGTGGCACAGAAAGGCATACTCGAGCGCCACGTGGAAATCCTTCGGATCGAGCCGCATGGCCTCGCGGAACTGTTCGCGCGCGGCCACGTTTTCACCGATCTTGAGATAGGTGTAGGCCAGATCCTTGCGCACCGCGGGCCGCGCCGGTGCCGCCTCAATTGCTTTTAGAAACAGGCTGATGGCATCGTCGTAGTTCCGGTTGCGCAGTGCTTCATAGGCCTTGTCCAGTGGCGCAAATGCCGCGTCCGGCGTCTGCGCGCCACCCAGGCAGCCAACCAGCAGCAAGATCCAAAGGCGCATGGCGATGCATACATAGTGCAATCGGCGGAGAAATCTCGCACAATGAAACACGTGAGTTTTCCACGAGCTAGCGGCATCCTCCTCCACCCCACTTCCCTGCCAGGCCGGTTCGGCATCGGCGACCTCGGCCCGGAAGCCTACAAATTCCTGGATTTCTTGGCCGCCGCCGGGCAGCGTATCTGGCAGGTCCTGCCCCTCGGCCCGACAGGCTACGGCGATTCGCCTTACCAGTTGTTCTCGGCCTTCGCCGGCAATCCTCTGTTGATCAGCCTGGAGATGCTGGCGGATGAGGGCCTGCTCACCGCCGGGGAATTGGCGCAAGCGCCGGAATTCCCCGCCGACCAAGTGGATTACGGACGTGTGATCCGGTTCAAAATGCCTCTGCTGCGCGCGGCATATAAACGTTTCGAGAGCAGCGCGGAGTTCGACTCCTTCCGGAACGAGAACGCAGCCTGGCTGGACGACTTTTCGCTGTTCATGGCATTGAAGGAGGCCCACGGCGGTGAGGCTATCTGGAGCCGCTGGGAACCGCAAATCGCTGCGCGGCAGCCCGCCGCGCTAGCCGAATGGCGCGCCCGCCTGGCCGAAGACATCGCTGCGCTCCAATTCACGCAGTACCTGTTCTTCCGCCAGTGGCGCGCCTTGCACGACTACGCTCGCGACCGCGGCATCCAAATCATGGGCGACCTCCCCATCTACGTCGCGCACGACAGCGCCGACGTGTGGGCCAACCCGCGGCTTTTCCAGTTGGACGAACAGGGCGACCCGGCGGTGATGTCCGGCGTCCCCCCGGATTACTTCAGTGCCACCGGGCAATTGTGGGGAAATCCCATCTACCGCTGGGATCGCATGGCCGAAGCCGGCTTCCCCTGGTGGATCGATCGTCTGCGCGCCTCGCTCGCCCTGGTGGACATCATCCGCGTGGACCATTTTCGGGGAATCGAAGCCTACTGGGAAGTCCCCGCCGGAGAGACCACCGCGCAGAACGGCCGCTGGGTGAAGGGTCCCGGCGCGGCCCTGTTCGAAGCCTTGCAGAACGCGCTCGGCGAACTGCCTATCGTGGCGGAAAACCTGGGCGTGATCACTCCCGAAGTGGAGGCCATCCGCACGCAGTTCGGCTTTCCCGGCATGGCCATCCTCCAGTTCGCCTTCGGTAAGGACCCGCAGGCGCCCGATTTCAAACCCCACAACTATCCGCGCGATCGCGTGGCCTACACCGGCACTCACGATAACGATACGACCGCCGGTTGGTGGTCGAGCGAGGGCGCCGGCGACAGCACGCGCACGCCGGAAGACGTCCGCCAGGAGCGCGAGTTTACGCGGAAGTACTTGGCCACCGACGGGCGTGAGATGCATTGGGTCTTCATTCGCACCCTTATGGCGTCGGTGGCGAATACTGTGTTATTCCCATTACAGGACGTGCTGGGCTTGGGCAGCGAGGCGCGCATGAACACGCCAGCCGTGCCCAGCGGCAATTGGCGTTGGCGCTATCGCGCCGGGATGCTCACCCCGGAGATTGGGGCGCGGCTGAAAGAACTGGTTACTCTATATGACCGATAAAAAGCGGCTGGATTTCTGGCAGATCTGGAACATGAGCTTCGGCTTCCTGGGGATCCAGTTCGGCTGGGCCTTGCAGATGGCCAATATGAGCGCCATCTACGAATACCTGGGGGCGCGCGCCGATCAGATTCCCATCTTATGGCTGGCCGCGCCCCTCACCGGATTGATCGTGCAGCCGATCATCGGCCACGCCAGCGACCGCACCTGGAACCGTTTGGGGCGGCGGCGTCCGTATTTCCTGACGGGCGCGATCCTGAGTTCCCTGGCGCTGGTCCTGATGCCGCGCGTTTCGGCCCTGTGGATGGCGGCCGGGCTGCTTTGGATTCTGGATGCGTCGATCAACATCAGTATGGAGCCGTTTCGCGCGTTTGTGGCGGACATGCTGCCGGAAGATCAGCGCACCCGAGGCTTCGCCATGCAGAGCTCGTTCATCGGGCTGGGCGCGGTGGTGGCTTCGGCGCTGCCCTGGCTGTTGACCAACCTGTTTCATGTCGGCGCGGGCGGCGGCGGACACATTCCCCTGACCTTCCGCCTTTCCTTTTACATAGGGGCCGCGGCGTTCTTCGGAGCGGTGATGTGGACCGTCGCCACCACCCGCGAGTATCCGCCGGACGACCTCGCCGCCTTCCGCAAAATGAAGGCCGAGAAAACCGGGCTGCGCGAGAACGCCCGCGAGATTCTGGAATCCATCGGCGCGATGCCGCAAACCATGAAGCAACTGGCCTGGGTGCAGATCGCCACATGGCTGGGCTTGTTCTGCATGTGGCTCTACTTCCCGGTCGCGGTGGGACACAACGTATTTGGCGCGCCGGATGAAAAATCGCCGCTCTACACACAAGGCATCGAATGGGCGGGCATCTGTTTTGGCATGTATTCGGCGGTGTGCTTCGTCTGGTCGTTCGTGCTGCCGGTTTTGGCGCGCACGCTGGGCCGCAAGGCAACGCACAGCCTCTGCCTGTTGTGCGGCGCGGCTGGCTTGATCTCGGTGGCCGTGATCCACAATAAGTTCCTGCTGCTGTTCTCCATGACCGGCGTAGGGATCGCGTGGGCCAGCATCCTGGCGATGCCCTACGTAATTCTGGCCGGATCGCTGCCCGCGGAAAAAACGGGCGTCTACATGGGGATCTTCAATTTCTTCATAGTGACCCCGGAGATCATCGCCTCGCTGGGCTTCGGCTGGGTGATGGCTCACCTGCTGGACAACAACAGGCTGGCGGCGGTGGTGGCGGGCGGCGTGTTCTTCGCAGTGGCTGCGGTGTTGATGCAGCGCGTGAAGGATGTGGCCGTGGTGACGCCGCATGTGGCAGCCGCGGGTGTGGAGACGTCGCCGCTGGCGTGAGCGGCTACGCGGCGCACGCTTGGGCGTGGGAGTGCTCCGCGCCCAAACAGTGCCGGAAAGGCCCTTAAATGGCGCCAGAAGTAATGTTCGTTTTCGAGGAGGCAGCCAAGGAGAGTAGTTATAGTACCCCCTGACTCTAGCCCCGATTGACTCTGGCCCCGAATGCGTGCAGAATTACGCCTAACACTTGAGCGGAACGTTACTCCTTGGGAGGTCGTCGATGAATGCACGAAACGATTTGCGGTCCGCCGTCAGGCTGGCTTGCTTGCCCGTATTCATGCTGGCGGTGCTTTCCGGATCGTTGCCGCTTCGGGCGGCGACGCCGGTGACGCTGAATGCTTCGGCGTCGCCCAGTTCGGGCGACGCGGGAGTGTCATTGATCAGTGTTACCGGGCATGGGTTTCCTAGTGGAACGATCCCGCCCGGCAATGTAGATGTAACCCTGAAGCCGGCGGCGAGTGGACCACCCACGGCCATCGTCAGGGCTTTCAAGGTGACGGAGGTTTCCGGCACCACAGAGGTTGTCACGTTCAAGATTTCCGCCAAGCTCGTGGTTCCGACAGCCACGGCGTACGTGGTTTCCATTGCGGGGACCACCTCGACGGGGACCGCTTTCCGCAGCGTGAACACGGCGGCCCTCACCGTCAACGGCGTTTTGACTATTACCACTGCGTCACCTTTGCCTGTGGGCACGGTAGGAGTGAACTATTCGCAGACCTTGACCGCGACGGGAGGAACCGGCAGTTACACCTGGTCCATCACCACGGGTTCGTTGCCGGGCGGCCTCACGCTGAATGCGGCCACCGGCCAGATCAGCGGCCAGCCCAGCGCAGCAGGCTCTTCGAACTTCACGGCGATGGTAACCGACACGGCCAAGGGCGCCACGTCAACGGCGTTCGCCCTGACCATAGATCCGGCGCTTACGATCACCACCACCTCGCCTTTGCCGGCGGGCACTGTGGGAGTAAGCTATTCGCAAACCTTAACTGCCATGGGCGGAAGCGGGGTTTACACATGGTCGGTCACTTCGGGTAGTCTGCCAGGCGGCCTCACGCTAGCTTCGGCGACCGGTGTGATCAGCGGCCAGCCCACGACGGCTGTGGTTGCGAACTTCACCGCACAGGTGACTGACAGCAACTCGGTGACGGCGACTGCGCCATTCTCATTGACGATCAACACGCCGCCACCGTCACTCCAGACGCTGTCGCCCAATAGCGGCTACGCAGGATTATCCCTCCAGGTGGCTATCACGGGATCTTACACGAACTTTGTGCAAGGGGTCACCACAGCGACCTTCGGACCCGGCACTTCGGTGGGAGGCGCCAAGGATGGTCAGCCAGGACCGGTAACAGTGAATAGCCCGACCAGCGCCACGGCCCAAATCACAATCGGCCCTGGGGCGGCCCCGGAATCGCAGACGGTTACTGTGACCACCGGCACGCAGCAGGTATCGCTGACGAACGGTTTCACGATCCTGGCCGCGATCCCATACATTACGGTGGATACTGCCGCGCCCACAACCATCCCGACGGGATTCAGCGGCTTCAGCGATCCGAATGTGATCCATGGAGCGGAATACAACGACTCTAAATTCCAAGCCATGGTGCTGCCGTTGAAACCCGGGTTCATCCGTTACCCCGGAGGAAGCGATTCCCTGGCTTTCGACTGGGAAACCGCGCACGAGAACCAGCTCTGGTTTAATACTCTGATGCCGTACCTGAATTCGATCGAAACCGACGGCCTGACGCGCGCCAGTTTCCTCGGACAGGCCAAGGGCGGCGTTTGCTTTACTTCCACGCCGCCGGGTACTTGTTATTCCAATTTCTCGGAACTTACCTCCTATGTCGGCGCCAACGCGCTGGTGTGTGTCAATGGCTACACGGATACGAACCCCAATTCGGCGGGCGACATGGTCATTGCCGCGCAGACGGCCGGCTTGAACGTCATCGAGTGGGAAATTGGGAACGAGGCCTATGGATACCCGCTCTACTTCCCCACCGCGGCCGATTATGCCAGCTTCGAGTACAACCCTTACTATCAAGACATCGTGGCCACCGATTCCAGCGCGACAGTCGGACTGTTCTATGAAGGACAATTCAGTGCCGTGAACGGGTCTAACTACACGGTTTGGGACGACGGCATGCAAGCGTATTCTCCGCAGTATTGGAATGCCGTATCGGTACATGTGTACCCCATAAGCAGCGCCCTCAGCACTTCTCAAGAGGAAGAAGAATTGAACTCGGTTCTGGCCTTTGCCACCAACGGCTACGTCAAGTCGTACCTGGACCCATTGATTGGCCCGAATACACCCATTTTCATCACCGAGCTTGCCTCCGACACCGAATCCACCCTGGACTTTGACACTTATTTATACAACGGGATTTTCCTCTCGGAATACATTGCGCGCATGTCGACGGTGCCGAACGTCAAGGGCGTGGCGGTGCAGGCGCTATATCTGGGGAATATGTACCAGCAAGGGATCATTCGCGCGGTGGACGATTTCGAAACCTACCTGATTGACCAGGTCATGGCCAATCCCACCTACAGCACAGACACGGCGACCGATCCCAATACACAATTCCAATTCTATTATTCCGCCAGCGGCGTTGCTCTGCAGGTCGCGAATCTGGCGATTAACAGCAGTAATGCGATCTGGCCCACCAGCGTTAACGGCAGCGTTCCCACAGTGCCCACCTCGCCGATCCAGGGGTACGGCGGCACGCCCATCTCAGCCGTCTTAGCCCAGGCGTATCAAGGTATAGACGGAACGCACTACCTGCTTATCACGAACAAATCGAACCAGTCGTTGCAATTCGCCATCGTAGTCAATGGCAGCCTGCTGGAGCAATCGGTGACTGTGACTTACGTTTCCAATGCCAGCGATACCGCCGCAAATACGGCGACGAACCAGAACAACGTTCAACTGGCGACTGCGACTTCAGCGAACCCAATTACGATTGGTCCGTACAGTGTGACGACGGTACACTGGTAAGGCTGGCCACAGGCCGGACGCCCACCTTTACACCTTCCCACCTCGCCACGACTGCGCTAGCCAAGCAATTCCCTACCACATTGACCGACGTGCGCGCCATATCCATGAGCGCATCGATGCCCAGCAGCACGGCCACGCCTTCCATCGGCAGATGAAACGTGGACAGCGTGCCGGCCAGGATCACCAGCGCGGCTCTGGGGACTCCCGCCACGCCCTTGCTGGTCAGCATCAGGGTCAGCATCATCAGCAACTGCTGGCCGAACGACAGGTTCACGCCGGCAGCCTGTGCCACGAAGACGGATGCCAGCGAGAGATACAGCGTGCTGCCATCCAGGTTGAAGCTGTAACCGGTCGGAATCACAAATGCCACGATATGTTTCGGTACACCGAACTGCTCCATGTTTTCGAGCGCCAGCGGCAGGGCGGCCTCGCTGGAGGCGGTCGAAAATGCGATCAGAAAAGGCTCCCGCACGGCCCGATAGAACTCGCGCACGGGGATGCGCACCAGCAGGATCACGCCGCCGAGCACCAGCACCACGAACAACACTTGCGCGGCATACATGGTCAGGATCAGTTTGCCCAGTCCGAACAAAACGCCGAAGCCCTTGCTGCCAACCGTAACCGCAAGGGCCGCGCCCACGCCCAGCGGCGCCAGGTACATCACGTAACGGGTATAACGGAACATCACCTCGGCGAGCGATTCGCAGAAGGCCACCACCGGTTTGGCCTTTGCGCCGATGGCCGCGCAGGCGGCGCCGAACAGAAACGCGAAAACCACGATTTCGAGCACATCGCCGCGCGCCATGGCATCGATGATGCTGGAGGGGAAGACATGCTCGATGATGGATCCGGCGGAGGCATGCGCCTGCGGCACGGCGGCTTCCGCGGAGGTCTGGGCCAGCTTCATGCCCGCGCCGGGACGCACAAGGTTCACCGCCGCCAACCCCAAAAACAGCGCGAACGTGGTGACGAGTTCGAAGTAGACGATGGCCTTCAGCCCGATGCGGCCCATGCGCTTGAGATCGCCGCCGCCGGCAATGCCGTAAACCAGCGTGCCGAAAATCAGAGGCGCGATGATAGAGCGGATGAGCCGCAGAAAGATGGCGCTGATAGGCCCGAGTTGCCGCGCCACATCCGGCGCCAGCGCGCCCACGGCCACGCCCGCCGCCATTCCCAGAAAGATCCAGGCGGTGAGCGACAGGCGCTTCAACGCTCTCCCCACTTCAGCTTCTGCCGCAGCACATCGAAGAACATCATGCGCGGCGGGCGTATCAGGTGCAGCGCGTACTGCGAGCTGCGGCACACCACGCGGTCCTCTTTCTTGAGCGGCTCGCCGATCTGGCCATCGATAGTCAGGAAGACGGACGCGTCCTCGCCCAGGCAGCGGACTTCGACCACGCTGGTCTCCGCCACCAGCACCGGCCGGTTGGTGAGCATGTGGGGACAGATCGGCGTGAGGCAGATGGTGGGCACCGAAGGAAAGATGATGGGGCCGCCGGCGGAAAGCGAATAGGCGGTCGAGCCGGTGGGCGTGGCGACGATCAGGCCATCGGCTTTGTACGTGCAAACGAACTGCTGGTCGACATAGGTCTCCAGGTCGATCATACGCGCGATGGACGCCTTCGTGAGAACCACGTCGTTGAGGGCGTCGTAACGGGCCACTGTGTGCGCGCCCCGGCATATCTCGGCGTGCAACAGCTTGCGCTTGCCGACGCGATGTTCGCCGCGTAAGGCGCGCGCCAGTTCCGGATAGAGTTCGTCGATGCTGATGGCGGTGAGGAAACCGAGGCCGCCCAGGTTCACGGGGAAAAGGGGGATCTCGCGGCTGCCGATGGCGCGGGCCGCCGAGAGCAAGGTGCCATCGCCGCCCAGCACGATCACCAGGTCGCAACCCTCGGGCACTTCGGGCCTGGGCAGACCGTCGGAGCGCGCGGCATAGACCGCGGTCCTTTCGTCGTAACGCACGTGAAGGCCGCGCTCTTCGAGCCAGGCCAGCAGCTTCGGCACGACTTCGGCCGCGGCCGGCACAGCGGGTTTGGAGATGATGCCTACGGTGTTAATGGTGGGCATAGAGCAGGAACTCCCGGTTGCCTTCCGCGCCGAGGATGGGGCTTTCCGTAAGGCCGGTTTTGAATCCTAACTGCCGCGCCGCTTCGTCCACCCGCCGGCATGCAGCTTGCTGCAACTCCGCTTCGCGCACGATGCCACCCTTGCCCACCTGTCCTTTGCCTACTTCGAACTGGGGCTTGACAAGTATAACCATTTCGCCGCCCGGCTGTAACAGCGGGGCAACTGCCGGAAGAATCAAAGTCACCGAAATAAAGCTGACATCGCAGACCGCCAGAGCGACCGGCTCGCCCAAATCTTCGCGGCGCAAGTGGCGTGCGTTGAGTTTTTCATGCACGACCACGCGCGCATCGCTGCGGATTTTCCAATCGAGCTGGCCGCTACCCACATCCACGGCATGCACGCGCGCCGCGCCGCGCTGCAGCAGGCAATCGGTGAAGCCGCCGGTGGAGGCGCCCACATCCAGGCAGACACGCCCTGCCACGCGGATAGCGAAGTGATCGAGAGCGGCAGCCAGCTTCACGCCGCCGCGGCTGACGAAGGGCGGCTGCGCCAGGACTTCGATGCGGCTTTCCCCGGCAACGGCCTGGCCGGGCTTATCGGCTTTGCGGCCATCCACAAGCACCTCGCCGGCCATGATGAGCGCCTGCGCTTTCTCGCGCGAGGGAGCGAGCCCGCGCTCCAGCAGCAGACGGTCCAGACGGAATTTCATGATTTGCGATGGACGATCAGGTCGGCCAGTTCGTGCAAGCGTTGCGCGCGCGCGCCGAACGGCGCTAGTGTAACGTGGGCAAGGTGGCACTCCTGCTCCGCCATTCGCCGCGATTCCTCGACGCCATACACGGCGGGAAACGTGATCTTTTGCTGCCGGGCGTCCTTGCCGGCGGTTTTGCCGAGGGCTTCGGAGGATTCCTCCACGTCCAGGATGTCGTCGACGATCTGGAAAGCGAGGCCGATGTGCTCGCCGTAGCAGGAGAGCGCGTCGTACTGTGGCACGTCGGCGCCCACGCAAATCGCGCCGAGGCGCAGGCTGGCGCGCAGCAGGGCGCCGGTCTTGGCGCGATGTATGGAATCGAGCAGCGGCGCGGTGGGCGGCTGGCCTTCTCCCTCGAGGTCCGCCACCTGACCTGCGATCATGCCGCCTACGGTGCCCGCCGCGGCGGCGAGTTCGGCGATCATGCGGGCTTTGCGATCCGGGAGCGCATCCAGCGCCGCCAGGATCTCGAACGCCAGCGTAAGCAGAGCGTCTCCGGCCAGGATCGCGATGGCCTCGCCGAATACTTTGTGGCAAGTGAGCTTGCCGCGGCGATAGTCGTCGTTATCGAGCGCCGGCAGATCGTCGTGGATCAGCGAATAGGTGTGTATGAATTCCAGGGCACAGGCGGCTGTGAACTGGGCAGAGCCTGCCTCATCGGAAATTGTGCGCGCGCCTTCCAGGCAGAGAATGGGGCGTATGCGCTTGCCGCCCGCGAACAGGCTGTAACGCATGGCGCGATGTATGGTCTCGGGAGGCTCTGTTTCCGGGGGCGCCAGGCGGTCGAGCGCCGCATCTACGAATTGCTGCTGCTCGGCGAGGTAATCGCGCAGGTTCATGCTTTCTCGGGACGGAAGGGCTCGGGCTGGATCTTGCCTTCTTTGCGGATGAGCATTTCCACGCGCGTTTCTGCCTCTTCCAACTGCTTGCGGCAGGTGTCGCTCAGACGCATGCCTTTTTCGAAGAGTTCGAGCGAGCGTTCCAGTGGGAGGTCGCCGGCCTCCAGTTCCTTGACGACCTTTTCCAATTCGTCGAGACCGGCCTCGAAGGAGAGGACGGGGTTGGGCTGCGCTTCGGATTCGGCCACCAGACTATTCTAACTAGTGGCTGGTGGTTGGTGGCTGGTGGCCGGTGGTTTTGTTCTCTCGCTGCGCTTGCCCACGTGTTATGATTCGCCCATCCGAGGTGGGGCAGGCGCTTTCGCCTGCCAACCAGCCTTTGTTGGACTTTTCTCCGCAACTAACCGTGAATCGCCATGTGCAGATTTGCATTGCTATTTTTCGCCGCGTTGGCGGCGGCTCAAACCAGCAAGCCGCCTTTGACTCTCGACGAGTTCTTCAATTCGGTGGAGATCCACACCGTCCGGATGTCGCCGGATGGGCACGCCGTCGCGATCGAAACGGTGCGCGCCGATTGGGAGGCCAACAGCTTCCGCAACGACTTGTGGCTGTATCGCGATGAGGGCAGCGGGACGCTCGTGCATCTCACACAGTCCGGGCACGACCGCGATCCGGAATGGTCGCCGGATGGCCGCTGGATCGCGTTCCTGTCCGATCGCGGAGGCGGCGACGCGGCCGAAAAGGAAGAAAAACCCGACGAAGCCGACAAGCCCGACAAAACCGAGAAGCCGGACCAGGTCTATGTGATTGCGGTGGGCGGCGGCGAGGCGTTTCCGGTGACGCACGGCGAGGAAAAAGTGCACGCCTTCGCCTGGTCGGCCGATTCGCGGCAGATTTATTTTGCCACGCGCACTCCCTGGAGCAAGGATCAACAGGAGGCCTACAAGAAGACCTGGAAAGACGTGATGGAATTCCGCGAATCCGAGCGCGGCGATGCGATCAACGTGGTCGATCTTGCCACCAAGACCGTTAAGCAGATTGCCACCACACCCTGGCGCGCCAAGCAACTGGAAGCGTCGCCGGACGGCAAGAGCCTCGCTTTGCTGACGGATTCCATCTCCGAGCGGCAGGAAGAGATGGCGGCTTACGGCATTTACCTGCTGGATGCGGCTGGCGGGCAACCGCGCAAACTGCTGCAGCGCCAGGCTGTTCTGGACAACATGCACTGGACCCCCGACAGCCGCCACATCTTCTTCTCGTTTCTGAACGGTTCGGTGGAAGGAGATTACCAGGATGCGCAATCGCGAGTGTATCGCGTGGATGCCGAGGGCGACTCGCCGCGGGTCACACGCTGGGCGGCGGGATATCATGGCGCAGTCACCGGCTTTGCCGTCACGCCAGCGGGCGACCTGTTGATCGCCGGACGCATGGGAACGGAGGTGCAACTCTATAGCGAGGAGCCGCACACTTTCGTAATGCTGCCCGGAGCTAAGGGCACTTATGAACACGTTGCCACGGCAGCGCACTCGACTCGCATTGCTTTTGTGCACTCGACGCTACAGGAACCGGCGGAGGTTTATATGGGGGACAGCATCGTCGATTGCCGGCAGATCACCTCGTTCAACCGGCTGTTTACCTGGCGCGATTTGCCCGCGGGGCTACCTTACCGCTGGACCGCCGATGACGGTGTGACTGTCGAAGGCATGCTGATTTACCCGCCCGGAAAAACCGGCGCGAAGAACTTGCGCATGTTGACGTTGATCCATGGCGGGCCGGGAGACGCCGACGGCAATCATTTCGAAGCCGACTGGTATCAGTGGGGATCGCTGGCCGCCACCGAAGGCTGGCTGGTATTCGAGCCCAACTATCGCGGCTCGATAGGTTATGGCGACCAGTTTACCCTGGGCATCATCCCGAAGATCGTTTCGAGGCCCGGCCGAGATATCTTGGAAGGCATCGACGCCCTCGTCAAGGATGGCATTGCAGATCCGGACCGCTTAACCATCGGCGGGTATAGCTACGGCGGCTACTTAACCAACTGGCTGATCACGCAGACCTCGCGGTTCAAAGCCGCAGTGACCGGAGCGGGCGCCGTGGAGCACGTTGCTAACTGGGGCAACGACGATACCACTTATGATGACGCTTACTTCCTGGGTGGCAATCCCTGGGACGCCATGCGGAACTATAACGACGAAGCAGCAATCTGGCAGATCAGTAAAGTAACTACGCCGACGCATGTAGTGAGCGGCGCGGACGACATACGCGTCTATGTGGGCGAGCAATATCTACTTGAGCGCGCGCTACACACGCAGGGGGTTCCAGTAAAGCTGCTGATCTTTCCGGGTGAGGGTCATGAGCTGGACAAGAATCCCTGGCACGGCAAGATCAAGGTGCGGGAAGAACTGAAGTGGCTGGAGACGCACGTGGCGGCCGAGCCTTAAAGACGCTATGGATTCAATGGATATGCGCGAACGAGCTTGAACATCCGCGGCCAGCGCGTCTTTGTGAAGAAGTGAGTAGTTACATCGACCAAGTGATCGATCCCGATATTGCCATTGATCAGATCTTGGGTGGGGGCGTCGAACGACCAGTAGATCATCAACGGTGTTCCTACGATGTTCTCACGGGGAACAAGCCCCCAAAACCTGCTGTCGTCCGAGTTCTCGCGGTTGTCGCCCATGGCGAAAATGAAGCCGGCCGGCACCACCAGATCGCCATCCACGACGTTCTTTCGTATCATCTCCACAGCTCGCGGCCGCAGTTGTTCCATCGGAGCATCGGACGGGAAATTGTCGCGGTAACGATTTGTGTCGCCGGAAACATGCAACGTATAAGGCTCGTCAACCGGCTTGCCGTTCAGAACGAGTTGCTTGTTCGCCAGGCGTATATGATCGCCCGGTAAGCCGATCGCGCGCTTCACATAATTCTGGCTGATATCCAGTGGATAACGGAATACGACGACGTCGCCTCTCCGCACGTCTCTGTACGGCAGCAGATGCTTTGTTAATGAGTCAGCGGGCGAATATACGAGTTTGTCTACCAGCACGTGGTCGCCCACGAGCAACGAAGCTTCCATGGAACCGCTAGGAACGACAAATGCCTGTAATAAAGTCGTCGTGCCGAAGAGCAATAGAATGATGGTGACCGTCCACTCGGCGATGAAGCTCCGGTGCACGGGTCCGGAGATCTCGCGGAGGCGGCGTATCGCGTTTCTCTTCACGGTGACGATTATACCCGATCTGCTTTGGGCGGGAAGCGCGCGGCCCAGGGCTCCAGCGCAACGCCGGCGCCATTGGCGACGTAAGCGATCAGATGGTAGAAGCCGGCGATAGTCAGCAGCTCCAGAAGTTGCGGCACTTCCCAGCGCGCCGATAGCTCGGTCCAAAGCTCATCGGACACGCGCGATGTGTGGTGCAGTTCATCGGCCAGGCGCAACAGCAGCGCCTCCCGCTCGTTCCAGACCGAATCGCCGGACGAGCAGGTGGCGGTGGCGCGCAACGCTTCCGGTGTAAGCCCAACCGCGGCGCCGAAGGCCGCCACATGCACTCCCCATTCGTATTCGCAGCCGCATAGAGCGCAGGTGCGGTCGATCAGAATTTCGCGCTCGTGCGGCGCGATCGAACTATGCCGGCCGAGGATTCCCGCGCCCAGCCCGCGCAGCCGGGAGCTAATCTCCGGGTTCCGCACGAGGGTGCGAAACAGCTTGAGCGGTTCCATCGCGGCGCCCGGCGGCATCCACTTGGCGAGGGACTCGGCGATCTCGGAGGAGTAGGGCGGCTCCAGGGGAGCGATACGCGGCGTCATGGTGTATGCTGTTCCTTGTGCTACGAAATCCGTAGCACTCAGGATAGCGCTTCGAAAATCGAAGCGCAAGGGGGAGAGATGCCGGCGCCCTTGCCAGGCAAACCAGTACGCGGCTCGCGCACGGGCCGTCCCATCATGGCGCTGCTGGACCTGTTGGGGCGGCGCTGGATTCTGCGCGTGATCTGGGAGCTGCGCGAAGAAAGTTTGGGGTTTCGCGCGCTGCAAGCGCGTTGTGAGCGGATGTCGCCAAGCGTGCTGAGCCAGCGGCTACGAGATCTTGTCGAAGCCATGATTGTGGAGCAGGACGCCGCAGGCAGCTACCGGCTGACGGCCGGCGGCCGGGCTCTGCTGGTGGCGCTCCAACCGCTACACCGTTGGGCCGAAGATTGGGCTGGCCCGCAGAGTAGCCCGGCACCGGCGGCTGGGCGTCGCCGGACCTCGCGCTGAAGTCGCTCAATGACTAGCGGCTGGCGGTGGCCCCTTGTACCGCAGCACGGTGGTCAGATCGATGCCACGAATAATGCCGTTGGTGTTATAAGTCAGCCCCCAGGAATCGATCGAGGACATATCCGGGAAGATACAGGCCTCCAGAATGGTGTCCGGATAGTCCTCTCCAACCCAACCACCGCCTGCGCCAGTGACTCCGCCGAACAGGTCGGAACCACCCAGTTGCGTGCAATAATAGGACGCCGGATTGCCGGGGCCGGGCGGATTCTCCGCTGGCTTTTCGTAGTATGCGAGCGCGGCCAGCGACGGTTGGGTGGTGTACAGCGTCTCCAACAGAATATGAATGCGGGAGCCATCCGTCGCCGAGGTGAACTTACAGAACTTCCGCAATCCCGCCAGGCGCAGCCAGGGCGTCGGGCCGTTGGTGCCGTAGTACGGCGACCGCTCGACGACCACGCCGCCGCTCTGAACGCAATATTGGGAAGCGGCTCCGGTATCGGGGTCCGCGGCTTTCATCGTCTTACCGCTGCATAACAACAAGGCCACTCCGGCGGTGGCAATCAAGAGTTGATTTTTCACGTCTGTCTCCTTGAGTCACTGAGTGTAGCATCAATGAAGAGCCGCGTGGCGCATGCTTCAGCGTGCTGCCGCGGGCTTCAGCCCGCGGTCGAAATTCGGCGAGTTGAAGCTCGGCTGAGCACGCTGAGTGGTGCGCCACGACGGGCGATTTGTTTCACGCGCCGGCTCACGGGCCCGCCACAGCGGGCGGCGCCACCCCCAGCCTGTCTCCGGTCTGCACCAAGCTCTCCCAGGTCCCATCGCCCAAACGAATCCCGTTGCGGCGGCGATCGGCTTCAGCGCGCCATTCCGGATCTCCGGCCACCAGCACCTCGGAGTAGCCACTGGCCGGCGCCGCGGATTTAACCATATCCACCAGCCACTCGACGCGTCCCGTGAACTCTTCCAGGGGCATGAAGCGTTTGACATCGACGGCCACAAACGTCTGGCTCACGCGCGTGGGCTTACCGCGAATGCGTATGCCGCCGACATTGGTGCTCATCGCGCCGCCACCCAGCACGGCGCAGAGTATTTCGACCAGCATCGCGAGACCGCTACCCTTGTAGCCGCCCAATGGCATAGGCAGGCCTCTGAGCGCCGCATCGGTGTCGGTGGTTGGCACGCCTTCGGAATTCATGGCCCACCCGGCCGGAATTGTTTCTTCACCGTTCATCAACGCTTTGAAAATCCGGTTGGCGGCGACCGTCGTGGTCGCCATATCCAGCAGCCAGGGTCCCGGCACCGACATGCAAATAGGATTCGTGCCCAAACGCGGCTGTTTCGCCTGCCAGGGAGCCACGATCGGCGAGGCGTTGCACATCACGATGCCGATCAGGCTGGCCTGGGATATTTTCTGGCCCCACCAGGCCGCCGCGCCGAAATGGTTGGAGTCGCGCGCCACCACTATCGCGACACCGTGCTTGTGGGCCAGCCGCACGGCATGCCCGCAGCAGACGGTGGCGATATGCTGGCCGACGCCGTTTTCGCCGTCATAGACCAGGCAGGCCCCGGATTCCGAAACAGCGCGCCCGTCGGCGTTGGCGTTCAGGTCGCCCGATTCCACCTGCTCGATGTAGCAGGGCAGCAGTTGCACGCCGTGTGAATCCACGCCGCGCAGATTCGCCGCGACCAGCGATTCGGCGACGATCTGGGCTTTCGGCGCGGGGAACTTGGCGAAGACAAGCAGCCGGACCGCCCACGCAGTGAGATCTTCGGCGGAGATGACGGGCATGTGGATCAACCAGCATAGCGCCACGCGTGGGTGAACACTCCAACGGTAGAATGAACATGTGCCGGCACTCACATTCGAAGTAGCGCGCCAATGTGTTCTGGAGAAGGTTCGCGCGGTGCGGACCGCCCCACACGTAGAGTTCGTCGCTCTAGTGGCCGCCGCGGGGCGTGTGCTGGCCGAGACCGTCCGGGCGGACCGCGATTATCCCGCGGTGGCACGCTCGGTGCGCGATGGATATGCGGTGCGCGCCGGCGACTTGCCGGGCGAGTTCGAGGTCATCGGCGAAGTGCGCGCCGGCGACAGCTTTGGCGGCGAAGTGCGGGGGATGCAGGCGGTCGAGATCATGACCGGCGCGCCTGTCCCGCACGGCGCGGATGCCGTGATCATGCTTGAATACGTGCGCCGCGACGGATCTCGCCTGACTGTGGACCAGACCGCCGAACCGGGGCAGTTCATCAATCCGCAAGGCACAGAGGCGCGCGCTGGCAAGATCCTGCTGCACCCCGGCCAGCGCCTGGACTTCAGCCATATCGCCATGTTGGCGGCCGCCGGCCACGAGCGCGTTTCTGTGTACGCCAAGCCGCGAGTGGCGATCATTGCTACCGGCGACGAAATCGTGCCGGTCGGCCAGACGCCGTTGGATTTCCAGATCCGTAATTCGAACGTGTACTCGCTGGCCGCGCAAGTGACCCGCGCCGGCGGCGTTCCGGAGATTTTGCCGGTGGCGCGCGACGAGGAGCGGCATACGCGGGAGCTGATTGAGCGCGGCCTCGCAGCCGATCTGCTGCTGCTCTCAGGCGGCGTCTCCGCGGGTAAGTACGACATCGTCGAGCGCGTGCTGGCGAGCCTGGAGGCGGAGTTCTTTTTCGACCGTGTCCTGATTCAGCCTGGTCAGCCGCTGGTATTCGGCAGGGTGCGCGGGAAGTTCTTCTTCGGGCTTCCCGGCAATCCCTCGTCGACCATGGTAACCTTCGAGATCTTCGCCCGCGCGGCGCTGGAGCTGCTGGGCGGACAGGAGGAGACCGCATTGCACATGCCGTTTGCGAGGCTCACTCAGGAGTTCCATCACCGCACCGGGCTAACGCGCTTCCTGCCCGCGCAGCTCAGCGCGGATGGCGCGGAAGTCACGCCCATTCCCTGGCACGGATCGAGCGACGTGCCCGCGCTGACCCGCGCCAACGCGTTCCTGGTGACCGAGGCCGGCCGCGCCCAATGGCAGAAGGGCGACCTCATCCGGGTGCTCGCGAAATGAAGAAGCTGTCGCACTTCGATGCCGCGGGCAGCCCACGCATGGTGGATGTTTCGGCCAAGCCGGAAACTCGCCGCACCGCGCGCGCGCAGGCTTTTGTGCGCATGCGGCCCGAAGTGCTGCGCGCGCTGCCGGGAAATCCCAAGGGCGATCCGCTGGAGATCGCGCGCATCGCCGGGATCGCCGCCGCCAAGAAAACCGCGGACCTGATACCGCTGTGCCACCCGCTCATGCTGTCGCACGCCGATGTGGAGGTGCGCGTCGAAGATTTAGGCGTGCGGATCGTCGCCAGCGCCGCCACCACCGCTCAAACCGGCGTGGAGATGGAGGCGCTTACAGCGGCCGCGGTCGCTGCGCTGACCATCTACGACATGACCAAGGCGCTCGACAAATCGATCGAGATACAAGATGTGTACCTGCTCGAAAAGAGCGGCGGAAAGAGCGGGAATTTCCGGAGGAAAACCACATGAGCCCATCGCACCAGAAGGTCGTCCTGGTCACCGGCGCGTCTTCCGGCATCGGGCAGGCCGTCGCCCGCCATCTCGCCGGCAGTGGCTGGCGCGTGTTCGGCACCAGCCGCGGGCAGACGGACGGCTCCGGCGGCGTCGAAATGCTGGTCATGGACGCCGACGACGATGCATCCGTCTCCCACGCGGTCGCCGCGATCGTAGAGAAGACCGGCCGGCTCGATGCCGTCGTGAACAACGCCGGCTGGGCCCTGATGGGACCTATCGAAGACACGTCCATGGGCGAAGCGCGCGCCCAGATGGAGACCAACTTCTTCGGCGTGCTGCGTGTGTGCCGCGCCGCGCTGCCGGTGATGCGCGAGCAACGCTCCGGCTACATCGTCAACATCAGCTCTCTCGGCGGCGCGTTCGGCATGCCGTTCTCGGGGATCTATAGCGCCAGCAAGTTCGCGGTCGAAGGACTGAGCGAGAGTCTCAGGCTCGAAACGCGCTGTTTCGGAGTGCATGTGGTGTTGATCGAACCCGGCGATACGCGCAGCCAGCTCCCCGCTCGCCGGCGTACTGCTGAAGCCGCTCGGCACGCGAGCGCTTACCGGGAAATCTTCGACCGCTTTCAAGCCAAGCAAGCCGGCGACGAAGCCAAGGCACCCCCGCCGGATGCAGTCGCCGCGCTGGTGGGGCGCATCCTGCGCGATCCCCGCCCAGCCCTTCGTTATAGCGTTGGCATGTGGGATCAGCGCATGGTGCTGCCGTTGAAGCGGCTCCTGCCGCACCGCTGGTTCGAGCGGATACTGGGCGCGGCGCTCGGCGTTTAAGTGGGGGAGTGGCCGCTCGCGCTCGTTTCGTCGCTCAGCTTCAGCTTCAGTAAACAGAAGACTACAAGCTCGGATTTACTGATTTTGTAGTACAATCTATGTGGGCTTTCTTCCGTTTTCGCTACGCGAGGTCGAAGGCCATGCTGGAAAGCCTGCACAAGCACGAACGCCGGGGAGTTGGCGAGATCCCCGTGCAGCAGCCCCGCCCGGCGGCTGATGCTCCGGTTCCAGACACGCGCATTTCTTCCTCGCGCCGTCCATTTGCAGTGACAATTCCGAGGAGGTGAGTTATGCTCCGCCTTTCGACATTTCTCCCGCTTGCGATGCTGCTGGCCCTGGCAACGGCCTGCAGTTCTGGGCGCCACTCATCGGCCGGGTTTCGCCTGCCGAATGGAGGTGACGTTGAAAAAGGCAAGGCCGCTTTTGTCGCGCTCCAGTGCTATACCTGCCATGAAGTTCAAGGGGTGGACCTGCCGAAGCCGACGGTCCAGCCGCCGGTTCCGGTGACGCTCGGAGGTGAAGTTACGGAAGTGGTGACTGACGGCTACCTGGTGACCTCGATCATCAATCCCTCCTATGAATTGGCCCCATATCCGAAGGAGCTGATCACGGTCAATGGGAAGTCCCGCATGCCGGATTACGCCGATCGGGTCACCGCCCGGCAAGTGACTGACGTGGTCGCTTTTTTGCAGTCGCGCTACACTGTCCGGCGGATTCCTAACAAATACACGTACTGATGATTGGCGTTGGGCGCGCATTGATGGAGGTGAAAGTTATGTTTCACAGCTCAGCCGAGCCCTCCCGGCGCCGGGAACTGGTTGGGACTCTCATGGAGCAGTCGCTGCGGACGGCAGGCACACTGGTCGTCGCCGTTCTGCTTTTCGCCGGCCTCTGCGTCGCTTTGCTGCTGCTCCAATGAGTGCCGGGGCGACACCCGCTGGCCTGCTAACCGCTACCGTAGATAACAGGATCATGCGCGGATCAACCCGGCTGGCACATGGATGGAAACTCGTGCGTGCGCCTGGGATCGCCGGGCCGCTGGTGGCGGACTTTATTCGTCCGGCCATACGGGCCGTGCCATTCGCCATGGCGAAGCGGCTGGGCCCCTGCCGCGTTGCGCTGACGCCCGGATTCGAGGCTTCGGACCAGACTTCCAAATGGTCTGTCACCCCAAGGGCCGTTGAGATCTCGATCGTGGCGGAAAATGCCGGCGCGCATGATGCAGCCCTCGAGTTGTTGGTGTGTCTCGGCCAGGTGTTATGGGACAAGCTTTCGGCGGCTGAGCGTGCCGCATACTGGAGGCTGCTCGAAGCGGAAATTCGCCAAGGCATCAGCGGCGAGATCGACGAAGCTGCGCTGGAGGCCAAGCAGCAGGTGCTGGCCGGCCGCGCGCGCAGCCCGCAGCGCCTGGAGCAATACGGACTGGCTTCGTTCGCGGCCACCGCCGCCGAGTACGTGCATTCCTTGTGGCACGATGTGAGCGTCCGGGAAGGTCCGGATCATCTCCCTGCCGCACAGTTGCGCCGGCGCCTGGCATTGCTTGCCCGCTGGTTCCCGCCGAACCCTGGATACAGGCTGTTTGCTGTCCGGCCGCGTCTAGGTTCCGAAAAGCCGGCAAGACGCCTGCCAGCCTCGCGCGTCAAGTAGAATAGATACACATGATCAAAGTAGCGAATCTGGACAAATTCTACGAAGCGGGCTATGGCAGAACCTACGTCCTGCGGCGTATCGAGATGGAGATCAAGGAAGGCGAGTTTGTGACCATCATGGGTCCGTCCGGCGCCGGCAAATCCACGCTGCTCAGTATACTCGGCATGCTGGACAGTTCCTGGACCGGCGAGTTCTATTTCCTCGACCACCCGGTTCACAAAATGAAACCCAAGGACCGCGTCGAGCTGAACAAGAAGTACATCGGCTTCGTGTTCCAGAGCTACCACCTGATCGACAACCTGACCGTCTACGAGAACCTGGATATTCCGCTCTCTTACCGGAACGTCAAATCGTCCGAACGGGCCAGCCTGGTGTGCGACACGCTGGACCGGTTCCACATCGTGGGCAAGCGCGATCTGTACCCCAACCAGCTTTCCGGCGGCCAGCAGCAGCTTGTGGCCGTGGCGCGCGCGGTGATCGCCAGCCCGAAGCTGATCCTGGCCGACGAGCCCACAGGCAACCTGCACTCCAGCCAGGGCAAGGAGATCATGGAACTGTTCAAGCGCTTGAACGATGAAGGCGCCACCATCGTGCAGGTGACGCACTCGGAAGTCAATGCCAGCTACGGACACCGCATCGTGCAGTTGGCCGATGGCTGGGTCGTGAAGTCGCCGGCCGCGTCGCAGTGAAGCAGTTCACGCACCGCCTGGCCGTTTCCACGCGGGGCAAAGGCCTCTATGAGATCAGCGCCGAGGTTGCGCGGTGGGTCGAGGAGTGCGCCATCCGCACCGGGCTGCTCACGGTCTTCGTGCAGCACACTTCGGCGTCGCTGGTGATTCAGGAGAACGCCGATCCGGACGTAGTGCGCGACCTCAACGACTTCTTCGCGCGCCTGGCGCCAGAGGACAACCGGCTCTACCGCCATACCGTGGAAGGCTCCGACGACATGCCGGCCCACATCCGCGCGGCACTTACGCAGACGCATCTTTCCATTCCGGTACACGACGGGCGGCTGGCTCTGGGCACCTGGCAGGGAATCTACGTATTCGAGCATCGCACCGCGCACCATCGCCGAAGTGTGCTACTTCATCTATTGGGAGAGGAGTAGTGTATGAACATTTCCCGGCGTGCATTTTTGGGGACAGCGGCATTGACTGGTGTGGCCGCGCGCGCGGCTGCCGATGGTATGCCCACGCGTGTGCTTGGACGGACGGGCGCGCGGGTCTCGATCCTGGCCATGGGCGGCGGCAGCCGGTTCCTGATGTATAAGGATGAGGACAAGGCGCTGGAGGCCCTCAACCGCGCGTTCGACCTGGGCATTAGTTACATGGACACGGCCTATGGCTACGGCGATGGGCTCAGCGAAGAGCGCGTGGGCAAGGTCATGAAGACCCGCCGCAAAGGCATCTTCCTGGCCACCAAGATCAATAAGCGTAAAGGCGACGAAGCGCAGCGCGTTTTGGAAGGCAGCCTGAAACGACTGCAGACGGACCACCTGGACCTCATCCACGTGCACAGTCTGACGGACGAGCACGACCTCGCGGACATCGAAGCGCCGGATGGCGTGCTGAACGTCCTGCTGAAGCTGCGGGATCAAAAGGTGACGCGCTTTATCGGCATCACCAGCCATACAGATCCGGTGGTGCTCAAGACCGCGCTTGAGCGGCACGCTTTCGACTGCGCCCAGATGGCGCTCAACGCCGCGCGCGTGGGGATGAAGAACGGCAAAAGCTCGATGGTGCCCAATGAAGCGCTGAAGACCAGCTTCGAAGACGTGGCCCTGCCGGTAGCGCGCGCCAAGAAGATGGGGGTGATCGCCATGAAGGTATTCGCGCAGGAGGCATTGGTCGGCCAGGCCCCGCCCGAAAAGTTGCTGTATTATGCGATGTCCCTGCCCGGCGTAACTCTGGCCGTAGCCGGCATGCCGAAGTTCGAACTCATCGACCAGAACGTGGCGCTGGCGAAGGCCTTCAAGCCGTTGCCGCCCGCCGAGATGAAGCGGCTATCCGGCGTGTTGGCGGACCGGAACAAGGCGGCCCTCGACCGGTTCTTCAGCCGGCACGTGGACGGGTAGCGGGACGCGAGATCCGCTGCTTCGGATCCACACACTGGACCGCATCGACCTTAGCATAGAGGTGAGGCCAACGATTACCCGGCGCTGCCGGCCGCTCCTTTGCTTCCGAATTGCGCAGTAGATCGCGGTTATCCTGATGGCCGCGTCGGAACGGCGTTAGCATAGGCTTGAATGAGAGTTCCATTGTGTCTTGTCCTCGCCGCGATGATCGTAGCCGCTCTAATCGGCAGCGTAAATGCGCAAACCGGGAACCGGCCCAGGTCGCAAAATGATCCCAATATGGATTGCGTCGAGAGAATCCAAATCCCACGCTATCCACCGCTTGCCAAACAAGCTCGGATAGAGGGGTCGATCACGGCATCGGTGGTTCTGTTATCTGATGGGACCGTTCACGACATCGAAACCACTGTCGAGTCAAGATACGGACATGCCAAGGACTTGTTTGGATCGCCAGTTGAGAAAGTTATCAAGGCGGCGAAATTCCGTTCAGGCTGTTCCGAGAAGATCGTTGAGCTTGTTTTCCACTTCGACCTCTCAGGAGCGTCTCAGAATCCCGGAGAGTCCTTTTCATTCGGGTACCCAAATGCGTTTTGGATCGTCGCGGAAGCACAGACGGTTCAGCCGTAAGACAAGGATAGGCCAAGGCCGTTTAGCACTTTCTGCCGGCCCCCGCGCTTCGCTGCCCCCTTAGCCGTGCCGAAGATCACGGAAACCACCCACCTCCCTGCGTTACCCTGGCACAATGGCAGAGTTCAACAGCGCTCAACAGAAAGCCCTGAAGATCAATCTCGACGCGCGCCGATACGGCACCTTTGCCGAGATCGGCGCCGGCCAGGAAGTGGTCCGCTGGTTCTTCCACGCCGGGAAGGCCGCCGGAACCGTCGCCAAATCCATCTCAGCCTACGACATGGCCATCAGCGATGGTCTTTACGGGCAAGCCCAACGTTATGTCAGCCGTCAGCGCCTGGAAGCCATGCTGGACCACGAGTTCCAAAGCCTGGTCGAACGGTTGGATGGCGCCCGCGGTGAGCGCACCTCCTTCTTCGTATTTGCCGACACGTCCGCTACCAACACGCACTCGCGGCGTCCCGCGGGACATAGCTGGCTGGGGGTCCGCTTCCAAACCGCGCCTAGAGTGGCGCCTTCGGAAATCGTCATCCATGTGGAAATGTTGGACCCCTTCACCGTCGCCCAACAGGAAGCGCTGGGGCTCGCAGGCGTCAACCTGATCTATGGCGCTTTCTACTACCTTGACGATCCGGTACACCTGATCGGCTCCCTCATGGAAGACTTGGACCGGCGCCGCATCGAAGTGGACATGATCAAGTTCTCCGGTCCGGCATTCGCCGCCGTGGACAACCGTCTGATGAGCCTGCAACTCGTGGAACAGGGCCTTACCGATGCAGCCATGTTCACCGCGGACGGCGAAGTGGTGCAACCAGCGGAGGTGCTCTACAATAAACCCATCCTGATCGAGCGCGGCAGCTTTCGCCCGGTCACCAATGTCACGCTGGACATGCTCGACGGCGCCATTCGCCTGTATCCGCAAACCTCCACGCCTGCCCAGGACCCGGTCGTGCTCATGGAAATGACTTTGAATAACCTGCTGACCGGCCGCGGCGTCGATCACCAGGATTTCCTGGCGCGCGTCGACATATTGGCTGCACTGGGCAAGATGGTCATGATTTCGAATTACACCAGGTTCGGCCGGGTCACCAGCTACCTGCGGCAGTACACGAAGAATTGGATCGGCATGGTTATGGGCGTACCCACGCTGCGCGAGGTTTACGAGGAAAAGTATTACAGCGATCTGGAAGGGGGCATCCTGGAGGGCTTGGGAAGACTCTTCCAGGGGCAGGTCAAGCTGTTGATCTATCCGACGCGGGAGACGGAGACCGGAGCGCTTGTTACAGGCGAGGAACTCGACGTGCCGGCCGGGCATCAACACCTGTACAGGTATCTGGTCGAAAACGGGTTTATCGAGTGCGTGCGCGAGTTCAAGCCCGAAGGCCTGCATGTCACTCCCGGCCAGGTGCTGGCAGCCATCCAATCGGGCGATGCCTCATGGGAGAAACTCGTGCCGCCCGAAGCCGCCGCCGTGATCAAACAGAAGAGCCTCTTTGGCTACCACGCCGGTAGTTAACCTGTCTCGCCTGCAGGGAAAATACGGCCTCGATGGGATACCGTCCGCGCGCCCGTGCCTCTACCCTAGATACAGGAAAACATTTCCTCGAGAGGTAACTACCAGTGAAGCTACTACTGTGCGCCACATTTGGAGCAGTCTGCCTCATCAGCGCCGGCTGCGCAAAGAAAGAAGCGCTTAAGGCTCCACCGCCGGCGCAGCCGCAGCCCGCCCAAGCCGCGGCTTTGGAGAAGCCCGTGATCGCGCTGTTCGCGGCGTCTCCCGGAACCATCGACAAAGGCGCCGACACCACCCTGCGCTGGACTGTATCGCATGCCAACAATGTTCAGATCGCGCCTGCCATTGGCTCGGTCCAGGAATCCGGGAGCCGGCGGATATTTCCCGCCGCCGATACTCTTTATACTCTGACGGCCACCGGCCCGGGCGGAAGGGCATCGGCCACTGCCAGCGTGAGCGTGCTCGTGCACACCGCGTCCAGAATGCCGGACCAGGCGACTCAGAACCGTATCCAGGAGCTGCTCAACCGCATCCAGGATGCCTACTTCGACTACAACAAGCACACTCTACGTCCGGACGCGCAGAAGGCGCTGGAGGCCGATGCAAAGACTCTGGCCGAGATACTCAAACAGTATCCGGACTATAAGCTCACGGTGCAAGGATACTGCGATGAGCGCGGATCGGAAGAGTATAACCTGGCGTTGGGCGATAAGCGGGCAACCGAATCCAAGGAATATCTCGCCTCGTTGGGAATTCCAGCCCCTCAACTGAACACCATCAGCTACGGCAAGGAGCATCAGGTGTGCAGCGAGCACGACGAGGCGTGCTGGCAGAGGAACCGCCGGACCCACATCACGCAGGAGCAGTAAGCCGGGCGCGGCGCGCGCTCCCGCAGTACAATAGTTGGACATGAGCTTTGCGCGCCCGTTGGACCAGCCCCTTGTCGCACCGGTGAAGCGCGGGCTTCCGCCGGGTCCCCGCGGTTGGTCGTTCCTTTTGAAGCTGCTGCGCGCGCCGGATGGATGGCTCGATTTCCTGGTCCATTGCCGCCAGGAGTATGGCGATGTAGTCTTCTTCAAGTTCCTGGGCGTGCCCGCCTGTCTGATCAACGATCCGGCGGGTCTTGAGCACGTCCTGGTTACCGATCACCAGAGCTTCACCAAATCGATGGACTATCGCGCGCTGTCGCGCGTGCTGGGCCAGGGGCTCCTCACCAGCGAAGGCGAGCTCTGGAAGCGCCAGCGCCGTCTGGTGCAGCCGGCCTTCTATCGGGAACGCATCCACTCGTATGGCGGCATCATGACCTCGTATACCACGCGCCTGTTGGATACCTGGCGCGATGGCGAAGTGCGCGACATTCACCGGGACATGATGCAGGTGACGCTCGAAATCGCCGCCCGCAGCCTGTTCAACGTCGAGATCACGGGCGATGCGGGCACCATCGGCAGGGCGCTCACGGTGGTGCTGGATGACATGCCGAAGCTCGCCAGTTTCAGCTTCCTTCCGGCTTGGCTGCCCGTGCCCGGCCTCGGCGGCTTCCGGCGCGCGCTGGCCGATCTCGACAAGATCGTCTACGGCATCATTCGCGAGCGGCGCGCCACCGGCGAGCGTCCCGGCGACCTGCTCGATTTGCTGCTCGAAGCCCGCGACGAGAATGGCGCCGGCATGCCGGACCGGCAACTGCGCGACGAAGTGATGACGCTGTTGCTGGCGGGTCACGAGACCACCGCCAACACCTTGTCCTGGACGCTGTACCTGCTCGCCCAGCATCCGGAGGTGCAGTGCCGCTTAGAGGCCGAAGTACGCGAGGTGTTGCAAGGCCACGTGCCGGAAGCCGCCGGCCTGCATCGGTTGCCGTACACCCAGTTGGTGATCACCGAGTCCCAGCGCCTGTATCCTCCGGCTTGGGCGATTGGCCGCAAGGCCCTCCGGGCATTTGAGGTTGCGGGATACCGCCTGCCGGCGGGAACCAATGTGATCGTCTCGCAGTGGGTGGTGCACCGCGATCCGCGTTATTACCCGGACCCCGAGCGCTTCGATCCGGATCGCTGGCGCGACGAAGCCGGGCGACGGAGCTTTCCTAAGTTCGCCTATCTGCCGTTCGGCGCCGGTCCGCGGGTCTGTGTCGGCGCCAGCCTCGCTCTGACCGAGTCGGCGCTGGTGCTGGCCACGCTGATCCAGCGTTTCCGATTCTCGCTCGCCTCGCCGGAGCCGGTGGAAGCTTTCCCTTCTGTCACGCTACGCCCCAAGAGCGGCCTGCCCCTGCGCGTGGACAAGCGGTGAGCCTTTGGGCGAGCTTGAATTCGCCGTTGGGTGGGCTTTCGCTCACCTATGGCGGGCGTCGCTCGCCTAGCCGGCGAACTGAAGTTCGCCGGTTGGCAGGCGGAAGCGCCTGCCCCACCACACGCACCGAACTGCCGCCCTCAGGGCGGCAAATGTAGGATCTCAGGGGCGAGCTTTGCTCGCCAGCGGCACCGTCTTCGGCTCTAACCCCGCCTTCGCCAGCGCAGCGTAAACTACGAAGCCAGTCACGAAGCTATACACCACGGCGGGCTGCACGTACGTCTTCAGTGAATCGGAAACCGGCAGGAACGGCAATATCCCCACTACGAAGCCAAGCGCCCACGCCAGGTATCCGGCCCAATTGACGCCCTCGCGCGGACCCGCCCAGCGCTTGCCCGAAAGCAGATAATCCGCCGCCATGGCGCCGCAAATCGGGCCGAATGACGCGCCCACGATGGTGAAGAAGCCGATCAGATTTGCGGCCACCCCGGTCACCGCGAGCACGATGGACACCGTGACTCCCGCCATGGTGGAGGAGAGCCGCGGCACGCCCGGAATCATGGTCGAGAAGCTGTTGCCGGCAATGAATGCGCAGAAGCAGGCCGGCGCGATTGAAGCGATCACGAACAGGAAGAACATAGCGGTGGCGAGCGCGCCGCCGATGGATCGGATCACGTCGTCATAGCCGAAACCCGGCAGCGCGTACAGCTTGCTCGCGCCGGCTACCGAAAGGAGCGGCAATCCGGCGGCAAACACAATCGCCAGAGTGATGCCCACCAGCCCGCCCATTCGCACGTCTTTTTCGTTGCGGCTGCTCATTCCGAAATCCGCGCCGGCTGCGCCCGCCGTAGCGAAGAAGCCAATGATGATCTGCACCAGAAGGGTAAACGCGACGAACGGCTTTGGGTCTGCCGGGACATACTGGGCAATCCCCTGGCTGGTCTGGGAGAACACCAGCAGGATCATGGCGGCCGGAATAATGATGAGGTAGCGCGAGAGCTTAGCGACATATTGGATGCCCTTCACGCCGATGTACGCCATCGTATAACCCCACAGGATGCCGATCGCGATGAAGGCCAGGCTGCCGGGCGCGGCCTGCGAGCCAAATCCGTTCAGGATGAAGCTGGTCGAAAAGTATGTGCCGACAGCGAACCAGCCGATCTGCAGAAGGCCCATCAACAGGCCGGGCATGACATAGCCGCCTGCCGTGCCGAAGGTCGAACTGCCCACGACGTACAGCGGGAATCCGGTCTGCATGCCCAGCATGGCCGGGGCGTAATAGTAGAGCGCATAGCTGAGCAGCCCGGCTGCCACGATAGCGGCCATGCATAGTGCGACTCCGCCATGCGGGAGCGTGTCTTTCGCAATCGAGATATAGAAAGCGAACCAGAGAAACACGCCGGCATAGCTGGGCGCGGTGTTGGCATACCACGGACCGCGGTTCGCCGGAGAATTCGGCACGGCTTTAGAGATGTAGTCGGGCAGCATGGCCCCTCCTGTTGCGAAGCCGCCAGTATACTACGCGAGCGCGGGGGACGTTGGCGCGTGGCATCGTCACTACGTCTTACAATGAGGATTGCGCATACCAACCGTGACGCGGCTCGCCAGCAACGCCGGTGCGATACTCGCGGCGATTTTCCCGCTGGCAGTGTGTGGAGAAGTGGATCCCACCGCGCTGCTCAATCAGGCGCGCGCGAAGATCGTCGAGAATATCGAGAGATTGCCGAAGTACACGTGCGTCCAAACGGTACGCCGATACAGGTACCAGGCGGTTCCCGCAGTGCGTGTCAACGGTTGCGATTTTAATCCGGCGGACATTGACCCGCGGTTGGTGGCGACGTGGAGAGACCAGTTCAAATTGGACGTGACGGTTTCCCAAGGTGCGGAGATCTTCTCCTGGGTGGGCGCCCAGCGCTTCCAGACCGAGGATGTGCAAAAGATCGTCGGCGGTGGGATGACGGGCACAGGCGATTTTGGCCCATTCCTGGTGAGCATATTTGGAGGCGCTGGCGCCCGGTACGAGTATCTCGGTCCCGAGGAGGACAAGGGGCGCGCCTTCGCCGTGTACCGTTATCGCGTGTCGATGGCGGCCAGTCATTACCAGGTGGTAGTGGGTCCGCGGCCGGAAAATCTCGCGACCGTCGCGTACGAAGGGAAGTTTTGGATCGATGCCCAGGGCGGTGAACTCATCAAGATGACGATCGAGGTTCCGAGCCCTCCGCAAGAGTCCCAAACGTGCCGGATAGAGACTACGATCGACTATCGGCGGGCACGCATTGGCGGCGCCGATTTTCTGCTGCCGCAGTTGACGGTTCTTAAACTATGGGACCTGGAAGGGCAGCGGCGCGAGAACCGGATCGAGTACGAGTCCTGCCGCGAGTTCCAGAGCGAGTCGGTTTTTCGGGCCGAACCCGGGCCGGCTGCCGGCGCGGCGGAAACGCCGAAGACGCCTGTGGCCATCCCGCCGGGGGTAACGGTCAAGATCGCATTGCGCTCCAGGATCGACTCGGAGAAGTCGTTTGCCGGCGATGCGATTGAAGGGCGGCTGGTGAATGCAATCGGCAAGCTGGTTCCCAAGGGCGCCATCGTGCACGGGCGAATCGTTCGGCTGCAGCAGGAATTCGTGCCGTCGAAATACATCGCGCTCGGTCTGAAATTCCATTCCGTTGAGGTGAACGGGAGTGAGGAACCACTGACCCTGACGGCCGTGACCCGGCGAGGGCCGATGGGGTCCGAGCTTCTCGATCCGCGCGAGGGCATTGGGATGTTTGAGTTCGCGGCGGGCCGGCTGGCGCTCGACCAAAAGTTCGTTTCGGAATGGAAGACCACGGTGAGGGAACAGGGAAAGTAGGGGACGACTCAGCCGAGCAAAGTGGCAGGACTCGTCCCGCTGATGAACTGGTACCGGATCACCAGAGGAGCAAACTGGGGATCGCTTATTGAGATGCGGAACGACTTTGCGCATGCCGACCAGCTAGCCGGCGAACCGTGTTCAACATTCACGGCAATGCCTACAGGTTGATCGCCCGCGTGAATTCTGCCATCGTCACCGACGCCGCATATGACAAGGAGCATTGGAAGAGATGAGCACCACGCTCGACATTGATCGTTCGGCGTACGCCAAATTGTTGGCGAAGTCATTGCCTTCGCCCCATACGCGATGACCAGGAGCACGCCCGGCTCACTCAGACGCTGCTCGGTCTGGATGAACGCAACCACCTCACGCCCGAGGAGGAAGCGCTGGCGGAAGTACTGACGCTGCTCATTGAAGACTACGAGGAGAGGCGCTATCCCATGCCTCGCGTATCGCCCAACGAGTCGCTCAAGGCGCTCATGGATGGGCGCGGATTGAAGCACAAAGATGTCTGGCCGGTTCTGGGAAACAAGGGCGCGACCACCGAGATATTGAACGGACGGCGCGCGATCAGTAAAGCGCAGGCCAAGCGGCTGCCCGAGTTCTTCCGCGTGCCTGTCGATCTATTCATTTGATTGCGCCGGTAGGAGTGCCTGCGCCACAACACACCCGGAAACCGTAATCCGCGTAGCAGAACTCGGGTGGGATGCTGCTGCGCGCGGCGCATCGCGCGATCTTGATGTGGTGGCGCCAGGCGCCGCCTCGAGACGCGCGTCGGACACCGGACGGCGGCCCTTGCGGATTCTCGATGGGCGAGACGGCGTAGTATGCGGGGTCGTACCAGTCCGCGCACCATTCGTGGACGTTCTCGCACATGTCGTAAAGGCCGAAGGCGTTGGGCGCGGAAGTGGCCACTGGCTCGGGCGCGCGCGCCCACCGGGTTTGATAATGGGCGCGTTCGAGTACAGGCTGGTTTCCCCACGGATAGAGGCATTGGTCGAGTCCGGCGCGCGCGGCGCATTCCCACTCCGCCTCAGTCGGCAATCGGAACGGTTCGCCGAGCTCGCGCGACAGCCAATCGCAGTAGGCCACCGCATCGAACCAGCTCACCCCCACCACCGGCTGCGCGGCATCCGCGAACTCGGGCTGCATGCGAAAGGGCGTCGCCGGACGCCCAGTGGCGTGGCGAAACGCGTCGTACTCGGCGTTGGTGACCTGGCAGCGGCCGAGGCGAAACGGCGCGACACGCACGCGATGCACCGGGCGCTCTTCGTCGCGACCGTCGGCCTGACCCATCAGAAACTCGCCGCCGGGAATCGGGAGCATTTCCGGCATCACGGCCGCGCCCGCGGCGCTTTCGGCTTGCGGCGCTTGCGCTCCGGCTCGATGATGGAGAACTGGAGCTTGCGCTCCGCGGCGTCCACGCGGTCAAGGCCCACTCGTACACGGTCGCCGATCGAAAACTCGCGGCGAGTGTGCTGGCCGATGATCTTGCGGACGTTCTCGTGGTAGGTGTAGCGGTCGTCAGGCAACGTGTCGATGGGCACGAGGCCCTCGATGAACAGATCCTCGAGTTCGACGAACAGGCCGTATTTCGTGGTGCTGATCACCAGCGCGTCGAACGACTCGCCC
>Ga0181518_10000104_pt1 | contig 90951 bp, 86 predicted proteins | sample PEATcosm2014_Bin_28_FD_119751 | JGI IMG/M metagenome (GOLD analysis project Ga0181518, IMG submission 119751) | Peatland microbial communities from MTU Mesocosm Facility, Houghton, MI, USA - PEATcosm2014_Bin01_60_metaG | ecosystem: Environmental > Terrestrial > Soil > Wetlands > Peat | place...
CGCCGGTTATCGCCCAGCGTTAAGGTAGCCTTGTCCAGGATCCCCAGCAGCAGGTTCCACAGCGCGTCGCTGGCCTTCTCGATCTCGTCGAAGAGCACAAAGCTCAGCTTGATCTTGTCCGTATAATACTGTTGCAGGACTTCCTGGCTGAGCAGGGGATGGGTTTCCCGGTGGCCCAGATATCCGGGAGGCGAACCGATCAGTTTGGCGATCTCGTGGCTGTGCTGAAACTCCGCGCAGTCGATCTTGATCACGGCGCGCAGGTCTCCCACCAGGCTCTCGGCAGTAGCTTCCACCAAGCGGGTTTTGCCCGAACCTGTCGGCCCCAGAAAAAGGAAATTCCCGATGGGCCTTCCGGGGCTGGACATACCGGCGAGAAACATCTGATAGATGTTGACGATCTGACCGACCGCGTCATCCTGGCCAACAATACGTCTGCGCAGCTCAGCATCCAGCTTCTCGGCTTCCGTTCCCGTGAGTGTCGGGTCAAGTTGTTTAGTTGTCCGGCCCATGCCTCTACCTCTCTGCAGCCCTAATCCCATCAACTGCATCTCGACCGGCCATACAGCACGCGGAGGGCCAATTCGGCGACAGGCCGCAAATGCGTGATTCCACTCATTTCTGGGGTTGCGAAGGCCGTATTTCAACGCGGCTGACCAGCGTGCGTGCAGGCATGCGAAGCAGCATCATCACGACCTCGGCAATATCGTCCGGCTGGATCTTCCATGGCGCGCCGCCGGCCTGAGCGCTGAAGCCGGTGTCCACGCTCCCCGGCATGATGTAGCTCACGCGCACGTTGTCATAGCGATGATCCAGCATCATCGCTTCGCTAAAGCCGTTGACAGCAAACTTGGATGCGTTGTAAGCGGCGCCCCCCGCAAAAGGGTTCTTCCCAGCCAAGCTACTTACGTTGATGATGTATCCGCCGCCGCGGTTCCGCATGCGGTGTAAAACCTCGTGGCTACAGTAGTAAACTCCACTGAGATTAAGGTCGATGGTGCGGCGCCATTCTTCAGGCGTGAGGTCCGCAACGCTTTTGAACACGCCGATGCCCGCGTTGTTGATTAAGAAATCCACGCCGCCGAAGCGGGCGTCGACGCTGGCGAAGAAGCGCTGCACATCTTCGAGTTTCGAGACATCGGCGGCTTCACCGAACACTTGCCCGCCCGCGCCGCCCTGACATTCATTGACAAATGCCTGCACGTTTTCGAGCGAGCGGCTGCATACGGCCACCGACGCGCCTTCGCGCCACAATCGCTGGGCGATGGCGCGCCCTATGCCGCGCGTGCCACCTGTCACTATTGCAATCCTGCCGGATAAAGTTTCCATACTCCGATTCTAGTGAGTGGCAGACCGGTGCCGCCACGCGCTTGGCGATCGGCGACGCCTCCTCACCCGCTCAACCTCGCCACACTCCCGTGGGGCCGGCCTAAGACCGGTCGCCGTGTCTCCGTGCCGCCCCCCCCGCCCGCTCGCCCTGCCGCCCGCTCGTAACATCGACGCCCCTTGTCGAGGTTGGCGAGCTTAGCTCGCCTGCGTCCGCCATCTTGTTAGAATCGATGCAGGATGTCCTCCTCCGCGCCCTCGCCCTCCTTGCGGAAGTTGTTTTCGGAATTGGAACAGTTGTTCCAAACCGAAACGCAAGCGCGGGTCTCGACCAGCGTACAGGCCGCCGAGCAGGCCCTGGCTGAGCATTTGAATCAGTCGGTGCGGCGCTTGCGGCAGGCCGCCGGATTTAGTGAAATCGCGGCCGTCCTTTGCGATGCGGCGGCGCCCTTCGCGAACGGCTGCGCGGTTTTTCACGTCAATGAGAATATGGTGACGGGAGAATGTATGCGCGGGGCCGGCAGTTCCGTCGCAACGCGCTTTCACGAAGTACGATTTTCCGCGCCGGAAGCGGCGGCTTTCGCCGGGGCCATCGAATCGCGTGAGTTGGTGGTGGCGCTCTGCTCGGCCGCGGAAGTCTCGCCCGCGCTGATCGAGTGTTTCGCGCACGCGCCGGACGACAAAGCGTATCTGTTCCCATTAACCGTGGATCAAACCACGGTAGGGATTCTGTATGCCGCCGGCGCGGTGGGGAGCGCCGCCCTGGAGTTGTTGGCTCAAAGCGCGAGCGTCATCCTGGAGGCCAGCCAACGCCCGGCGCGCGCGGTCTCGGGCGATTTGGTGCGGATCGAACCAGGCAGAACCCTTGAAGCGCCCGGTGCCCCGCCCGCCTCGCCAACCGGTCCCGCCCCGGACTGGGATGCGCTGAGCCCGCAAGATCGCAACTTGCACCTGCGTGCGCAGCGCTTCGCGCGCGTACAGGTGGCCGAGATGCGGCTGTACCACCCTGACGCGGTCAAGGCCGGACGCGCCCAGGGCGACCTTTACTCCGCGTTACAAGAAGCGATCGATAGCGGCAGGGAGGCTTTCCGGCAAGTGTTTGTGCTGGCCACGCCGACAATGGTCGACTATTTTCATCAGGAACTGGTTCGCACGCTGGCGAATGACAATGCTGCCTGGCTGGGAGAGAAATACCCTGGACCATTGGTGTAAGAGCATCACGCTGGCCGCGCTGTGGGCGATCGCGGCGACCGCTCTGGCGCAAAGCCCCGAGTCTCTCGGCCGCGCCTACCACGACTCGCCGACGCCGGCCCGGCGCAAGGCCCTCGAGAAATACGCGGCCAGCCACAAGGATGTAAACGGCGCCTTGGCTCACTTCACGCTGGCAGTCGCCTCTTTCGAGCAGAAGCAGTTTCCGGACGCGATCCAACATCTACAGGCCGCTCAGTCGCGCCTTCCCAAGCTGGCTGACTACATCGCTTATTACCTGGCGGCGGCCCGCATCGAAACCGGAGACAATGCCGCAGCCGCACGCGACGCCGCTGCGGTCCGCTCCGGCGCATTGCGATCGCCGTTCGGCGCCAAGTCCATGGTGATCGAGGCGCGCGGCCTGGCTGCTTCGGGATCCGCGCCGGAAGCCATACGCATGCTGCACGAGCGCTCCGGCGATCTTGCGCAGCCCGACGGCGACCTGGCCCTAGCCACGGCATACGAAGCGGCCCGCGACCTTACTCAGGCCGTGGCGTATTACCAACGGGTCTATTACCTATACCCTACCGGCGACCCGGCGACCCGCGCCGCCGCCGCCCTCCTTACTCTGCGCGACAGCATGGGCGCTGCCTATCCCGCACCCGCGCCGCAAGCCATGGTCGAGCGCGGCAACCAGCTTCTGGCCCGCAAGGAATATACGCGAGCACGGTCCGAATTCGAATCGCTCGTGCCGCAGCTCACCGGCCCGGAACGCGACCAGGCACGCGTGGGCATAGGCGCCGCGGATTACCTGGCGGGCAATGTCTCTTCCGCCTATCCCTACTTACGCTCGCTCGATCTTTCCGGCGGGGAGGCCGACGCCCAGCGCCTCTACTACCTCGTGGAATGCGCCCGCAAGCTGAAGGACGACGATCAGATAATGGAAGCCATTCGGAAGCTGAATCAGCACTTTGCCGAATCGTCCTGGCGCTCGAAGGCGTTGGTCTCCGCGGCGAATTACTTCCTGGTCGCGAACCAGCACGACAAATACACGCCGCTTTACAAGGCTGCCTACGAAACGTTTCCGACTCAGCCGGCGGCCGCCGCCTGGCACTGGCGCGTCGCTTGGGACGCATACATACACCGCGCGCACGGCGCGCAGGAGCTTCTGCGGGAGCACCTGGCTAGATACCCGGGACATCCTTCCGCCAGCGCCTCGCTCTACTTCCTGGGGCGTCTCGCCGAGTTGGACAAGAATGACGCCGCCGCGCGCACCTATTACACCAGGCTCTCGGCGCTATTCCCGAACTACTACTACGGCATACTGGCCCGCGAGCGTCTGACGCAGCCGAAAATCGTGGCGGCGGGACCGTCGCCGAAGACCGGCGAGTTCCTGGAATCCGTCGCCTTCCCGCCGCGCAAGCCGGCCGTTCCCACCCAGCCGGACGCCGAAAGCAGCTTGCGCATTGCGCGCGCCCGCCTGCTGAAATCCGCCGGACTGCCGGGTCTAGCCGAAGCAGAACTGCGCTTCGGCGCCCGGAACGGCGGCCAGCCCTACCTGTTGGCGATCGAACTGGCGCGCACGGCCGCTACACCGCATGAACGGTTGCACAGCATCAAGAGCTACGCGCCGGACTATCTATCCCTGTCGCTGGAGGACGCTCCATCCGAATTCTGGGAATTGCTGTTCCCCCTGCCATACCAGAAGGACTTGGTGAGCAGCGCCCGTCAGCAGAACCTGGATCCTTACATCGTGGCGGCGCTCATCCGGCAGGAATCCGAATTCAACCCGCAGGCGCTCTCCCCTAAGAATGCTTACGGCCTGACGCAAGTGGAGCCTGCCACCGGCCGTGCACTGGCGCGGCGCGCCGGAGTGCGGCGCTTCAGCAACCGTTCTCTGTTCCAGCCCGCCACCAATTTGAAGGTCGGCACGTATTACTTGCGTACCCTCCTCGATCAATGGGGCGGCAAATGGGAAGAAACGCTTGCCTCTTACAATGCGGGTAAAGCTCGCGTGAACGATTGGGTCACATGGAATACCTACCAGGAGCCGGCCGAGTTTGTGGAATCCATCCCCTTTACGGAGACCCGCGAATACGTGATGGCAGTCTTACGGAACGCGGCGGTATACCGGCAGCTATACGCAACCCGGCGAGCCCCGGCCGGAGATGCTCCCAAGGCGGCGCCCCGGCGTCAAGCGCACCGCACGTCGCCCGCCGTGTAACGTGATTTATACTCACTTCGTCTTCCCTTTTTCCGAGAAATGTGCGAGTCTTTAATTTAGGGTACAAACGGATTAAATGCTGCCAGGTTTCATTCTTCCGGAAACCACCATCCGCCAGGCGGGCACCAGCCCTGCGCTGGATCTCGGAGATGCGCGCGGCGGCGTAGTCCTTGTGACCCTGGGAATCACGCGCATCATCGAACAAGAAAGCCTGGACGTGGCCCTCTGGGGATCCGCGGACAATGTCGAGTGGGGCGCCAAGCCGGTCATAGCCTTCCCGCAGAAGTTCTACTGTGGCACTTATCAGATTCTGCTGGACTTGCGCGCGCACCCTGACGTCCAATTCGTGCGTGCGAAGTACGAGGCGCAACGCTGGGGCAAAGGCGACCCCAAGCCTCTATTCGGCGCGTACGTCTTCGCACAGGGGATCGAGCAGCGGGCGCTGACGATGACCGCCTAAACCGATGATCTCCTCCACGGAAGCCCTGGATCTGTTCCGCTCCGACGACCTGATCGGCATCGGCATGGCTGCCGACTCCCTCCGCAAGAAGTTCCATCCCGAAGGGATCGTTTCGTACATCATCGACCGCAACATCAATTACACGAATTTCTGTACGGAATACTGCAGCTTCTGCGCCTTCTACCGGCCCATGGGCCATCCCGAAGGGTACGTGCACGACAAGGAAACCATCTTCGCCAAGATCCAGGAGACCATCGACCTGGGTGGCACCGGCGTCTTGATGCAGGGCGGCCTGCATCCCGACCTGAAGATCGAGTGGTACGAGGACCTGCTCAGCTCGATCAAACAGCGCTTTACGATCCACCTGCACTGCTTCTCCGCGCCCGAAATCACCAACATCGCCGACGTCAGTGGCCTCACCGTGCGCGACACGATTGCCCGGCTACGCGATGCGGGTCTGGACTCCATTCCCGGAGGCGGCGCAGAGATCCTGGACGATGGCGTGCGCTATCGCATCAGCAGGCTGAAGTGCTCTACCGCGGAGTGGATCGACGTGCACCGCACCGCGCACGCACTGGGTATGCGCACCACCGCTACCATGATGTTCGGCTGCGGCGAGACGCTGGAGCAGCGCATGCATCATCTGGAGATCGTGCGCGAGATCCAGGAAGATACCGGTGGCTTCACGGCCTTATCCCCTGGACCTTCCAGCGCGAAAATACTTCGCTCGGCCGCTTCGTGCATGAAGAGGCCACCGCCGTCGAATACCTCCAGAACCTGGCGATTTCGCGCATCTATCTCGACAACATCGAGAACATACAGTCCTCCTGGGTCACGCAGGGGCTCAAGACCTGCCAACTCGGCCTGCGCTTCGGCGGCAACGACGTGGGCAGCATCATGATCGAGGAGAATGTGGTTTCCGCCGCCGGCGCGCATCACCGCGCCAGCGAGGAAGAACTGCGGCGGGTGATACGCGACGCAGGGTTCATTCCTAAGCAGCGGGATACGCTGTACCGCACCTATTTCCTGAATTAACCTGTGCCGCAGGATCGCGGCCCTCACCCACGCCAACCTCGCGTGATCGCCACCGACCGTGGTAACAGGCTACGATGGAAGCCAGAGCGGAGAACCAGCCATGCAACTGAACGTCCCTCCCGACCTTGAGACGCTCATTAACAGACGCCTTTCCAGCGGCGCCTATACGAACGTAGAAGATGTATTGCGGCGCGCTCTTGAGGCTCAGGACGCCGAGGAAAGCTGGACTGATGAGGAACGACGGGCGTTGTTGGCTCATATCGAGGAAGGTTTTCTACAAGCCGAGCGCGGAGAACTCATCGACGGCGCCAGGGCACGCCGTGAAATTCAGACGATGAAGGAGACTTGGCGCGAAGAACGCGCGCCCAAACGATGAGCATCTATGCTCTCACCCTCTTGCAAAGGCCGTACATTTTCGACATCTGGTGTTACATAGCGGAGCACAGCGAAGACGCAGCCAACCGCGTCGGGCAGGCCATTTACGAGGCGTGCGCGTTCGTGGCCGAAGCGCCTCTGCGCAGCCATTCCCGGCGCGAACTTACCACCCGTTCACTTCGCGTTTGCCAGAGACCGCCCCCCTTCAGGTCGTCGCCGTTCTGCACGGGAAGAGAAATATACGGCATATCCTGAAACTGCGATGATGACATCCGCGCCGGATACCTCTGGCGGCATTTCACTGCCGCTCGCCAACCGCTGCCCACGTAACCACCTCTCCGGGCGCCGGCGCGGCTGATCCTGTCGCTATACTTAGGATTCCCATGCGCTATCAGGATGCCGGTGTCGACATCGATGAGGCGGATCGCGCGGTTTCCGCCATACGCAAGCTGGCGCGCGGCACCTTCACGCGCGGCGTCCTGACCGACATCGGCACGTTCGGCGCCTGCTACTCGCTCGCGCGATGGAAGAATCCCGTGCTGATCAGCTCCGCCGATGGCGTGGGCACCAAGCTCAAAGTCGCGTTTCTGACCGGTCGTCACGACACCGTCGGCGAGGACCTGGTGAATCACTGCGTCAACGATATCGCCGTCCAAGGCGCCGTGCCGCTCTTCTTCCTGGATTATTTCGCCACGGGAAAACTCGACGCCGGCGTGGCCGCGCAAGTGGTGGCGGGGTTGGCGCGTGGATGCCGGCAAAACGGCTGCGCCCTGATCGGCGGGGAAACCGCGGAGATGCCCGGCTTATACGCGCCCGGCGAATACGACCTGGCCGGCTTCATCGTGGGCGCGGCCGAGCGCCGCGGCCTGCTCACCGGCAAGCGCATACGCGCCGGCGACGTGCTTCTCGGACTGCCCTCCACCGGGCTGCACACCAATGGCTACTCGCTGGCGCGCAAGCTGCTGTTCGAGGTGGCCGGCTACCAGCCTGACAGCGTGGTTCCGGAATTGGGCGGCTCGATAGCCGACGCGCTGCTCCAGGTGCACCGCAGCTATCTGAAGCCCATTCGCGCGTTGGTAGACGAGGGTCTCCTGCGCGGCGCGGCGCACATCACCGGCGGCGGCATCACGGACAATACACCGCGCATGCTGCCGGAAGGTCTGGCCGCGGAGATCCATACGGACGCCTGGACGATTCCTCCGATCTTCGAGTTGCTGCGGCGGCTGGGAACCCTGCCGGAAGACGATTACCGGCGGACGTTTAATCTGGGCATCGGGATGATTCTGGCGGTGCCGCGCGTACAGGCGCGGCGCGCGGAAGACGTGCTGCGGAAACTGGGCGAGCCCTTCTATGCGGCCGGCCTGGTCGTGACGCGGAAGCGCGGGGGGCCGCGGGTGGTGTACCGGTGAGGAAACGGCTCGGCATTCTGCTATCCGGGCGGGGCTCCAATTTCGAGGCGATCGCCGACAGCGCGGCCGCCGGAACGATCGACGCCGAGATCGCCATCGTGATCGGCAATCGCCCGGAAGCGCGCGGTCTGGAGGTGGCGCGACAGAGGGGCCTACCGGCGCTGTGCATCCCTTCCAAGGGCTTGGATCGGAACGTCTACGACGGCATGCTCGCGGAGGAGCTGAAAAAGCACGCGGTGGACCTGGTCTGCCTAGCGGGATTCATGCGGCTGCTAAGCGCCGGGTTCATACGCGAATTCCCGCAGCGGGTTCTGAACATCCATCCGTCGCTGTTGCCGTCTTTTCCCGGCCTCGACGCGCAGCATCAGGCGCTCGAGCACGGCGTCAAGATCAGCGGCTGTACGGTGCATTTCGTGGACGAATACCTGGACGCGGGCCCTATCGTCTTGCAGGCCGCGGTGCCCGTGCTGGACGACGATACCGCCGAGACCTTGTCGGCGCGCATTCTCAAAGAGGAGCACCGCATCTATAGCGAAGCCATCCGGATGGTGCTGAGCGGCAATTTACGGGTGGAGGGACGCCGGATCGTCGGTGGGTGATTGGGCGGCCGGTGATTGGGCGGCCAGAGCCGCGGCTTTGCGGGCGCGCTGCCCGACGAACTGCGAAAGCCGGATGGGCGGGATCTGACCGCGCTCGATCTGATGTTGTACGGCCCGCTGGTAACGGCGCAGCGCCTCGTCACGGCGCGAGCGCGTCAGCCGGCATTCCTGGAGATCCAGCAACAGGTCTACCTCCCAGGGCTCGAAACAGTTGCGCCGCACCTCTCCTTGCAGAAGTTCTTTCACCAACCGGTTGAAGCGATTGATCAACAATTCCAGATCCGCCGGATCTCGCATACGTTGTTTCTATCGGCGAACGGCGGATGAAACTTTAGTAATCCATAAGTGACATTCATTTACACGTCCAAAGGAAGCCGGTTTCGATGCGCGCACATCTATCAAAGTGAGTAGGGAGGGTAATAAGATGGCCCCACAAGCAGCAGTAACACGAATTCCGGAACCAGCGGATGAGACAGAGGTGATGCGGGAGCAACTGGAATACCTGATCGAGCACAGTGCCCAGCAAGTTCAATGCGGCTGCTCGGAGTGCCAGCGATACCTGCGTGTGCGCGCCATCCTGCTCGAAATCTTCGGAGAGCCCCAGCGGCCGCAGGTGCAGGAAATGCCCCTGGCCAAAGCTGCCTAGATCCAGAAGAAGCAACCGCCGATGCACGCCGATACACGCCGATAAGAACATGCTGTGGTCGGCGTGTCTGTGCGTGCATCGCCCGTTAATCTCCCTCTTATCCAATCAAGAAAGCCAGTTCGGCCGCGGCTGGTAGCGGGCGCGTGCCGGCATGCCCCAGAGGCCGCCGTACCCCTAGCCCAGGCCGCCTAGACACAAGACCCTGGAACCACCGATGGACACAGATGCACACGGATAAAAGCAGGGGAAAGAGCAACCGGTCGATTTATCGGCGTGCATCTGCGTGAATCGGCGATTGCTTTCCTTAGTGCAAACGCACGTGCGGCTGCCAGTCATACACCGACTGACAACCGCACGTAAGCCGCTGGCTGCGATACTCAAGAACGGTTAGCGGTGTCCACCGCCGCCGTGGGATCCGCCGCCTCCACCACCATGGAAGCCACCGCCGCCGCCGCTGCTATGGGAGCTACCGCTGCTGTGAGATCCGCCACCACTTGCACTGCGGGAGGCACTGCTGTTAGAAGAGCGAGACCCGCCGCTCCCGTAAGACTGGCTAGGACGATAGCTGGGCGCTGAGTGCCCGGCGCCATAGCTGCCACTGCTATAAGATCGCCCACCGCCGCTATTCCCGTAAGCCTGGCTGGAACGATAGCTGGGCTGCGAAGTGGAACCTCCAAAATGGCTATACTGGCTCCCGCTGGAACGTGAGGACGCGACCGAATTGCCGTTCGGCCTGGCGCTCACGCTTCCCCGGTTCACAGCGCTGCCGACCGAATTCGTCCGGTTGAACGACGACGACGCTCCGCTCACTCGCCCGCCGGCGACAGTTCTACTGGCGGCGTAAGACCCGCCGAAACGGCTGGCCACCACTCTGTTGGAGTAAGGAACGCCCAGCCGGTGAGCCGGATTGTGCGCCCAAGCCGACCAGCCTCGCACCCCGCCGCCGTAGAATCCGTGGAAGCCATAGTGATTGAAAAAGAAGCCGTTCAGAAAGATCCCTGGGTGGAACCAGTTCAGTCCCCACCCCCAACCGCCCCATCCCAGGCCGCCAAAGAACCCTCCGATGTAGATGCCGGGGTAGAATCCAAAACCGAAGCCGATGCCCGAGTAAAACAGGGGCGGATAATAACCATAAACAGGCGGTCCCCAGACATATGCGGGATCGTACTCCGGCACATATACCATTTCCGGGTTCGCCGGTTGAATCTCAACCGCGGTCTGGTCGCCTTGCCTCTGGGTGGCGACCGTCTCCTGAGAGTTCGAGTTCAGTTTGCCGGCCGCCATCGCCCGGACGCGCATCCTTTGCACGGCATTCATAACATCGGCCTGTTGCGCAAGAAATGCATTCCCCAGATCCGTGGTCCAGCGGACGTTTGAATTCAATAGTTTGACGACATCGGGAAAGACCACCAGAGCCTGGATACTGGCATCCCAATTCTGCTGGCGCGCTGCATCTACCAGTTGTTGTCCGCGCAGGTTTGGATTTTGCTGCAGCCACTGTGCGGCTTCGACCACCTCGAGCGGATAGGTCGCGGCCACCAGCACCTGGCTGAGCAACGCATCGGGATAGAGCGCGATGGGTGCTATCAAGTTATCCAACTGATCCGGCGGGAGCGCCTGTGCGGGAGGCGCAGCCGGATCAGGCGGCGAAGGCTGCGCGACCAAGAGCGGGACTGACGCGAGCAGGAGCGCGGCGCAAACCACGCTGAGTGCCTGCCGTAAAATCGTCTGTGCCCTTGTGTTTTTCATATTTCACCTTTCTCGCTGCTGCCTATCTAAGACAGACGTACAGCAAGAGGGCACGTTCCAAACCAAACATCAAACCCTTGTTTTTCAGTTACTTGGTCCGGCTCACGACTTTGAATGAGTGGTTGAGAACCACCACGAGGTGCTGAAAAGCAGCAACCGACCGTTGCCACGCCGATCATCGACGGTTGCTGTTCCCGGCCTTTATTGTGTGCATCTGTGGCTAAGAACTCAGTTGAGTCCCGCAAGGTAGTGCCGCACCGAGCGCAGGTGCTTTTCGATCTCAGCCCGATCCTCGGCTTCCGGCGCCAGCCGCAGATAGGTTTCCAGGTCGGCGCGTGCGGCGCTTACGTTTCGCATCTGTAAGTGCACGATGCCGCGCTGCTTGTATTCTTCGGCGGCGTTGGGACCGGCCGCCAGCAACAGGTTGAGCGTCTGCAGCGCCTTGCCGTAGAACCGGCGGAAGAGGTACACGCCGCGCAGATTGTTGAGCATCCGCATTACGATCTGGCGCGTGCCCACGGGCGTCAGCAATTGCGGGTCGCGCGGGATCTCGGCGCCGGTCATCTGGGCCGCCAGATCGAAGCATTCGGCCGGAGCAAGCAGCTTTCCGCCGTGGAACACGTCGATGAAGACCGAAGAATCGGCGTCCCGGTATTGCACCAGAAAATGGCCCGGCAGTCCGATGCCGTACACCGGCTGGGCCAGCCGCCGCGCGATCTCCAGGTAAATCACGGCGAGCGTGATCGGAATGCCGGCACGCGCCGTGAGCACTTCGTTCAGGCAGCTATTACGCGGGTCATAATAGTCCCGCGTGTTGCCGGTGAATCCCAGTTCGCCGAAAAGGTATTGGTTGGCGGCTTCCACGTAAGCGAACCGGCCGGAGCTACGCCCGAGACGGGCGGCCAGTTCAATGGCATGCGAATCCAGAAGCGCGACAGAGGGCTCGATGTCCAGGTCCGGATATTCGATGCGTGCGAGCTCCAGAGCGGCCCGATCCAGTTCGAGCGAGTCGCCGCGGCCCGCCAGCAGATCCAGGAGGCGCTCCACCTTGTGCAGTAGAATAGCACCTTAACCAGATGCGTTTCCGCGCGTGCACGATCGCGGTGCTGGGCCTGATAGCCGCGGGCCGGGCAGGGAGCGGCCCCGCCTGGCAGCCGCGATTTCACGAAAACATTTTACAGGTCTTGCGTAGTGAAGCTATAACAGGCTACGCTTTACAGGAACGCACGCTCGTAACCTGGGGCGGCCGTCTTCTGTGGAGGAGGTTGCCGCAAGGCAGTTATCGTGTCGTCAGCGGGCGAGGGCGTGCGTTTTCCGAAGGCGGCTGCCTACTGGATGTGGATGGCGACGGCCAGGCGGATGTGGTCGTCAACGAGCGCGGCGAAGGCTCCGAGGGCACTCCGGCGCTGGTCTGGTTTCGTGTGCCGCGCGCGGGCGCCGGCTGGACCCGGCACGTCATCGACACGGGCGTGGATGCGCCGGACATCCTGCCTGCGACGCTGTTCGGCCGCCGCGGAGTGCTGCTGATTCAGAAGCATATCCAGGTACGTTTTTATGAAATTCCGGCCGATCCCACGGCGCGCTGGCCCTACCAGGATGTTTATTCCTTCTACTCGCCTTCGCACCAGGGCGGCCTGCGCATGGCGGATATCGACGGCGACGGATTGCCCGATATCCTGGCGGGGAATTACTGGATCAAATCTCCGGAGAGCTTCGAATTGCCGTGGCGGCTGTTTGCGATCGAACTTTGGAACGAATCGCCTGAGTCGGCGATGCTGCGGCTGAGCTACGGGCCAGTCGGCGGCGCAGGGCCGGAGTTGCTCGCTATGCAGCGCGAAATGTCGCCGGCGCGGCTGGCTCGTTCTTGCGGCGCGGGATTCCGTTGCTCACTGCCGCGGCGCCAGGTTCTCCAGCCACGAAATGGCGTCCGCCCGAATCAGCAGAATGTCCGGCCGCCCATCGCCATTCACGTCCACCGCCCGCGCAAACTGCACCGGCCGGCCCTGCGCGATCACTACGGGCGTGAACTGGCCCCCGCCTTCATTTCGCAGCACGATCACGCGGCCCGCGCCGGCTTTCTCGGCGACCAGGATGTCCGGACGGCCGTCGCCATCGAAGTCCGCCACATCCACGCTGTTCGGCTGATCCAGATTCAGCTCGGTGGCGATGCGATGTTCGGTCCACAACTGCCGCGGATCGGTGGGCTTCTCGAAAAGCGGAGTGAGGTTGGTCGTCACACCGCCAAAGAGGACAACAGTCCGGTTTGCCGCATCGTAAACCAACTGATTGGCTGCTCGCCCGGACGGTGCGAAGTGGGATGCAACCCGGTCCATGTCTTGCTTACCCCATTCCACGCCCAGGTATCGCTGAACGCATCGTCGCCACCGGAGGTATTGCTGCCACCGAAAAGCAGAACTGTCTTGTCTTTGGGATCGTACACCATCGTCGACCACAGCCGTGGCGACGGAGATACGGGCGGGAATTGCTCGGTCCAGTTGATTCCGTCCCAAGTCCAAGTATCGCCATAGGCCGTTCCAGTCGCGAACGGGAAACTGGAACCCCCAAAAAGCACAACGTTACCCGCTGCCCCGTCAAACGCCATTGCGGGGCCTTGACGCGGGGAAGGCGAAGTGACGGGGAGCATCGCGTTCCAAGTCACGTCCCAAGTCCACGTGTCGCCATAGACAGAGCGGCCGTCATTACCGCCAAAGAGCACGGTTGAGTGCGTGGCCGCATCATACGCGATGGCCGCGTCCGCACGGGCCGACGGAGCGGACGAATATCCCACTCGAGTCCAGCTTGCGGTTTGGGCTCTCAGGGTGCCGGCATCCGTGACCGCCGCGGCAGCCATGAAAAGCAGCAGATTCGTGTACTTCATGCATCCCTTCCCCGATTGAACAGAATTGAACACAGCGATGCCATATTACCACTTACCCCCCCGGCAACTGTTATGCCCAAAATCTTTCAAAATTGACGTACTATGGCCCGGGTACCGGCCCTCTCAAGTCCCATTCTTCCCCACCTCGCCCTCGTTCACCGGTTCCGAGAAGCCTTCATCAGTCCGTAGGGGAGCGATCCAGACATCCTGGTCGTCGAGAAGGCGGGCGCGGGCCGCGTGATCGTGCTGTGAAACGAGGGCGGGGGCCCGTTCACGCCCGCGGTAATCTCGCAGGCGCGGCCAGTGCAGTTCGCGGGCGGTGGACGTGAATGGGGATGGGCGGCCGGACATTCTGCTGTTCCGGGCGGACGCTATCGCGTGGCTGGAGAACCAAGCGCCGCGACTGTGAGCGGCGGAACCCCCCCTCGAAAAACCGCTAAGATCGTAGCGGTTTTCTCCCAAAATCTGCTAAAAACAAATGGGTTATTGGACAGCAACCGCTGATCATTGGCGGTTTTTTGCGGCGCACGCTCGCAACGTGTTTCCTGGAGCTACTCAGAATTTCGTCCGATTCTGCTCAACGGCGTCCAAATATGGGCGATGTTCGCCATGACGGGGCGCAACATCGTCTGGATGCTGTCCAACTGCCGAGTCGTTTCGGAAGGCGTTGCCGCGCAGTGCAGGAGCCAATGGTGCAGGCGTTCGACAACGAATCGATGTCATACTCAAGGCTTCCAAGCGATTCTCGGTGGCGAAAGCGAAACGGATCGGCCTGTCGCGGCGGAGTACAGAAAGCAATGGTCTTCCTCAGGATGCGGCGTTCTTTGGGATCGCGTTCGCCCGGGACGGCAAGCAGCTCTATGTCTCCGGCGGCAACGACGACTCCATTTTTTGTTACTCCTGGGAGAATGGCGCGGCGAGATTTCAGCGCAAAATCACGCTCGGCAAGACCGGCGACAGAAAACCCGATGAGACGGGAACTCGTTATCCAGCAGGCGTAGCTGTCTCCAGGCGCGGAGATTTCCTGTATGTCGCAGAAAACGTCGGCGACACGCTTGCCGTCGTGAACCCGGCAACATCGGAAATCGTGCAGAGGCTTCCGACCGATCATTATCCGTATGCGGTCGAGACGGTATCGGACGGCAACGTTTATGTTTCCGCGTGGGGGAGCGACACAGTGTCGATCTTTCGCGCCCGAATGGATGGGTCGCTCATTTACGTCGGCAGGCTGCATGTCGGCTTCCGTCCATCCGCGCTGGTGGCGAATTCCGCGGGATCTCGACTATATGTGGCGCTCGCCGCCACCAGCCAGATCGCAGTCATCGACACGCACAGAAGAACGGTATTGCAATATCTGAATGACGCCGCTCCGGGTGGACCTTCCGAGGGCAGCACGCCGAACGCGCTGGGGCTCTCGCACGATGAAACGAAGCTATACGTCGCGGAAGCGGACAACAACGCGGTCGCCGTATACGACATCTCTCGCGAGAGGCCCGATGCCCACCCCGGTTCCGGCGGAGATCCCCTCGTGGGGCGCATACCCGCCGATTGGTATCCGACCGCGGTTCTGGAAGCGGACAACCAGATTCTCATCCTGAGCGGCAAGGGGCACGGCAGCCACGCCAACCCGGACGGCCCAACTCCCGGCGAAGGATTGACGAGGCCTCTGGGATACGATCTGGGACAACTCAACGGCACGCTGCGATTCTGTCCGGCCGGACTTGCTCATGCGACTTTAGCCGACTACTCGCGAAGAGTCGCAGAGGCGAACAATTGGCGCGCGCCTCAGCCGGGCAGGAAATACCCTCCGTTCCGGCACGTGGTTTACATCATCAAGGAGAATCGAACTTACGATCAGGTGTTCGGCGATTTGAAAGAGGGCGACGGCGATCCGAAGCTGGTCTTCTTCGGGCAACACGTGTCGCCCAACCATCATGCGCTCGCGCTGCGCTTCGGACTCTTCGACAGATTTTTCACGAATGCCGAGGTGAGTTCGCAAGGCCACCTGTGGTCCACGGCCGCATACGTCACCGACTATGGAGAAAAGACCATTCCGTCCGGGTACGCCGGCAAGCGCGCGGAAATGGACGGCGAGGAGGCCATCGAGCCACCCGCGGGATTCCTGTGGACGCTGGCGAAGAAGAGTGGCGTCACCTTTCGCGATTATGGAGAGATGGTCAAGAGCGAAGGCTGGCCTGTGACACAGCGCGAGGTGGCGGCGGATGTGAGTCCGGCGTATCCGGCATTCAACTTCCAGATCAAGGATCAAGTGCGCGCCGACGCCTGGATTGCGGAACTGAACCAATTTGTCCGCGACGGCGAAATGCCGATGCTCGAAGTGCTGCATCTTCCCAACGACCACACGGCGGGCGGACGCGCCGGATTCCGGACACCGCGCGCCTTCATGGCGGACAACGATTTGGCGCTCGGCAGGATTGTGGAGGCGCTGTCGCATTCGCCGTTTTGGAAGGATACGGTCCTCTTTGTCCTGGAGGACGATTCACAGGCCGGCCCGGGCCACGTGGATTCGCACCGTTCGGTGTTCTTCTCGATCTCGGCCTACAACCGTCCGGGCGTCGTCCATCGATTTGCGAATACGACCGACGTGGTGGCTGCGATCGAGGACATTCTGGGATTAGGGCGCTTGTCGAAATACGACTACTTCAGCCGGTCCCTTGCCGACGTATTCGCGGATACGCCGGACCCTGCGCCTTATACCGCGCTGCCATCCGAAATGAATCTGGACGAAATAAATGCGAGCGGGACACCCGCGGCGAGAATGTCCCAAAAGCTCGACTTCAGCGCCCCGGATCGCGTGAACGATGCGATCTTCAACGCAATTCTCTGGTCTATGATCAAGGGGACTCAACCTGCGCCGGGTATGAGAATTGTGGCGCCATTGCATGCGCTTCAATTGAGCAGATAGAATCCCTCAAAAAATGGTTGGCAGGCGGAAGCGCCTGCCCCACCCTCATGACGTAGTAGACTGATTTCTGAGGAGGAAATCGACCATGCCCCTTCCCACGGACGAGAAGCTTCTAGCTCTGAGTCGGGACCTGCTGGCGCAGTTCGACACTGTCTTCGGACTACACCCCGGCTTTCGGCCAGTGCATGCCAAAGGCGCCATTCTGTCCGGAACGTTTACGCCTTCGCCCGAGGCAGCTTCCCTTACGCGGGCGCCTCATATGAATCGGCAGTCTACCCCGGTGACGCTGCGCTTTTCAGATTCCACGGGCATTCCGCTGTTGCCCGATAACGATCCCAATGCGGGTCCACGGGGAATAGCGATTCGTTTCCATGTCGCCCCACACTCTCACACCGACATCATCGGTCATTCGACGGATGGATTTCCCACGAGGACCGGCCAGGAATTTTTGGAATTCTTCCGTGCCCTGGCCGCCAGCGATCCGTCAAGCCCGGGGCCATCGCCGATCAAGGCGTATCTCGGCTCGCATCCAAAGGCGCTCGCATTCGTGAAGGCGCCCAAGCCCGCGCCATCCAGCTTCGCCAGAGAATCGTTCTTCGGCGTGACAGCTATGCGCTTCACGAACAAGGACGGGGTCAGCCGCTATGGGCGCTACCGGATCGTGCCGGCGGCGGGCAACGATCATCTGACCGACGACGCCGCAGCCGCCAAGAGCGCCAACTATCTGTTCGATGAGCTCGCGGAGCGCATTGCCCGCGGGCCGATCGCGTTCCAAATTCGGGTCCAACTGGCAAACGACGGAGATACCGTCGATGATGCGACCATGCACTGGCCGGAAGACCGGACTTTGCTCGACCTCGGTAAGGTGACCTTGACTGCACTGGTTTCAGACAACGATCAGGAGCGGAAAAAGATCATCTTCGATCCCATCCCGCGAGTGGATGGAATCGAACCTTCCGGCGACCCTCTGCTGGAGCTGCGTGCGGCTATTTATTTGCTGAGCGGGCGCCGGCGCCGGGCAGCGCAAGAAACCGCTTCCTGAGAAAGCGTAACCCCAAAAAGGTTGGCAGGCGAAAGCGCCTGCCCCACCGCGCTTCCTGCTATACTCCCAGATCGATGTCCGAACCGAAACCCGGCATTTACCACCCATCCGCGCCGATATATCGATTCACTATTCTGGCTTTCGCCGCGCTCATGGCCTTCGGAAGCTACTTCGCGTACGATAGCGTCGGCGCCATCGAAACCACTCTCATTCAGGTGTTTCATGCGGACCGCGCGGCCATAGGGACCATGTACACGATGTACAGCGTAGCCGCCGTCCTGGCGGTCCTGGCCGGAGGCTTCCTTATCGATCGTGTAGGCGTTCGCCGCGCCAGCCTGATCTTCTCCACCTTCGTGGTAGCCGGCGCCGCCATGGTTGCGGCCGCGCCCAGCCTGCCGGTGCTGTATGCCGGCCGCGTGCTCTTCGGCATCGGCTCCGAATCCATGATCGTGGCGCAGAGCGCGATCACCGCACGCTGGTTCACGGGCAAGGAACTGGCCATGGCATTCGGTATTACCCTCACCATCGCCCGTCTCGGCACGTTGTTTTCCTTCAACACGGAAGAATTGCTGGCCAGCCGCTTAGGCTGGCGCGGGGCTCTCTGGGTCGCGGTCGCGCTGTGCCTGTTCAGCCTGCTCTGCAACTGGATCTACACTCTGATGGATCGCCACGCCGAGCCTATTTTGAAGCTGCCCGAGGCCGGCGCGGGCGACAAGATCACCTGGAGCGATGTCGGCAAGTTTCGTCCTTCTTACTGGTACGCCGTGGGAATCTGCGTTACGTTTTACTCCGCGATCTTTCCTTTCACCGCGCTGGCCACCGATTTCTTTCACGACAAGTGGGGCTTGCCGATGGCTTCCGCCGAAGGGCTGGGCTTCTTCGCCGGCGTGTTCTACAACCTGACACACATGTTTACGACGGCCCAGGGAACCACGTCGATCATCATCGCGGCTTCGATGGTGCTGGCGCCCTTCGCCGGCAACTTTGTCGATCGTGTGGGCCGCCGCGCCAGCCTCATGGTGTTGGGATCGCTGCTCATGGTCGCCGCGCATCTGCTCTTGGGGCTGACGCACCTTTCGCCGGTTTCCTCGATGATCGTGCTGGGCGCCGCGTTTGTGCTGGTCCCGGCTTGCATCTGGCCGTGTGTGCCGCTGATCGTGGAGGCGCGCTGCGTGGGCACGGCGTTCGGTGTTATGACCGCCATTCAAAACCTGGGCTTGGCCACCTACCCGCTTGCCAACGGCGCGCTGCGCGATGCCACACATGGCTACACAGCCAGCCAGGTCATGTTCGCCGGCCTGGGATTCTGCGGCCTGATCTTTGCGTTCCTGCTGTTGCGGGCGGATCGGCGGGAGGGGGGACGGTTGGAGCGGGCGAAGTAGGCGAGCAAAGTTCGCCGCGGCAAGCGGAAGCTTGCGCCACGCGTTATTCCTTCGGCTTCAACGCGTCCCAGGCGACCTGGCGGAGCTGCTCCTTCAATTTGCGGATCTCGTCGGTGTGAATGCTGAGCCGGTCAAAAAGTTCCTTCTGGCTGTCGATGCCCGCGCCGATCAAAAATGCGGCACATTCGGAGCGGCTGCTGAATAGGGTAGCCTCCACCAACTGATCGAGCCGCGCCAGGGCTTCATCGTTCAGGCGCACCATCACCACATTGCCGCGGCTTTCACCGCGTTTAAAGTTGACAAGCAGTTCCTTCAAGTCTTTGGCCCCCGGGCCGGCGGCGATCACGCCGACTTTGCCGCGAAAGCGTCCGCTTCCGAATTCGAAGGTTTTCTTCATAGATAAACTCCTTTTACGCCGCCTGCGCCCGCGCCACTTCGAGCGGCTTCCTGAGCCGGATGGTTCCAGCTATGGAGATGAGCAACAGCAACGCGGCGCTTCCGAAGAACACGGCAGTGATGCCGAATCGCGACGCCAGGTCTCCCGCAAAAAGTAGTGCGACGCCTTGAGATATCGAGATGAGCGACATCGAACTGCTGCTCACCCGGCCGCGCATTTCCGGCGGGACCTGCCCCTGCATCAGGGCCATTGCCGGAATGATCATCAGGGACGCGCCGATTCCGATTCCGAAGCATCCGGCCAGCGCCGCCACCTTATAAGGGAAGCCCGCCACGATAGCAATGAAAATCCCGCACGTCAGTATGCCCGCGTTCACCAGGTGCGCTTTGTGCCGGAAGCGCCGGGCTAACGGAGTCACCACGACACCGCCAGCCAGCATCCCGGCGCCGATCATGGTGCCGAGCGCGCCGAACAGGTAAGAGCCAGCGTGCAGCACGTCGCGCACATAGACCGAGGTCAACGAGCCGAAAGCGCCGATGGCAAACGTTCCCGCCGCGATCGACAGAATTACGAAGCTGATCACCGCATGCCCGAGAATGAAGCGCGTGCCGGAGAACAGGTCCCGCACGACCGACTTCATTTGCTGGCTGGCGTGGGCCGGCCGCGCCGGGATGGCCATGGTCGCGATCATCACGCCGGAGAACACAAAGCTGGCGCTATCCAGGTAGTAGCAGGAACTCGGCCCCGCCCAGCCCACCAGGGCGCCGGCGATCGCGGGGCTGGCCAACTGCAGCATCTGCACGGTCTGCTGGATTATGGCATTGGCGCTCATCAGTCCTTCCAGCGGCAGGATTTGCGGGAAGGTCACCGATCGGGCGGGTGTGAAGAAACTGGAGAAAGTACTGAGAGCGAAGAACACCACGTAGATGTGCCAGGGGGCACCCACAATCACGAGGCCCAACGCCAGCACAGCGCGGGCCAGATCGCTCACCACCATGGTGCGCTTCGGATCCCAGCGATCGACGAATACGCCGGCCACCGGCCCCACGAACGCCAGCGGCAGCAGGAAGAAAACGCTCACCAGCGTGATCGCCCGCGCGGATGCGTGCATCCGGAAAGACAACTCGCTGAAAACCGCGTACAGCGCCAGAAAATCGCCAAACACGCTGACCAGCGTGGCCAGCCAGAGCTTGCGGAAGGCCGGGACGGCCAGCGCTTGGCGCATCGTAAGTTGCGAAGGAACGGAAGCTGCCATACGCGTATTATAATTACGCGTAATTGCCAAGTCAAGACAAAAATAGAGCGTAAGACCTAGCAATCTCCACATGCGCTGCCCAGCGGGGGCCAGCCGGAGATGCAGAAGGATGCGAATGGCGCGCTCGCAATTACGCGTAATTCGAAACGCAGCTCCGGCGCACCATTCCCCGCCAGCGTGGTTGGGGCGGCAGACCCCGGCTGCCGCGGTAGCAAGCCGGCGATGGCGGACAGCACCAAGGTCAGCTTCCACGGGCCGCCCATAAAGCGCTAGAATGACAACCAGACTTCCCTGCGAGGAGGGGCTGGATGATCCGCCTGGATTCCGATAAACCGGTCGAGTTCTGCGATGGTTTACGCCGCCGCGACTTTCTGCATGCGGGCGCCCTTTCGCTGCTGGGTCTGGGGCTCAACGACCTGTTCGCCATGAAGGCGCTGGGCGCCGTCGATAACAAGAAAGACACCAACTGCATCATGCTGTTTCTGGTGGGCGGGCCTTCGCAGCTCGATACGTGGGACATGAAGCCGGACGCGCCCATTGAGATTCGCGGACCTTACAAACCGATCAAGACCAATGTTCCGGGAATCGAGATCTCGGAGAACTTTCCGCGCATGGCGAAGCACGCCGATAAATACGCGCTGATCCGCAGCGTGTATCACACCGCGGCGGCGGTGCACGACACGGGCCACCAAATGATGCAGACGGGCCGCTTGTTCCAGGGCGGCGTGGAGTATCCGCACATCGGCTGCGTGCTTTCGAAGCTCAAGGGGCCCAACGGCGACGTGCCGCCGCACGTGCTGCTGCCGCGGCCGATCGGCAACACCGGCGGCAACATGCCGCACGGGCAGAATGCGGGTTTCCTGGGCAAGACCTACGATCCGTTTGTGCTGAATGCGGATCCTTCGGACCCGAATTTCAAGGTGCCGGACATGCTGCCTCCGGATTATCTCTCGGCGTTGCGCGTGGACCGGCGCAAGAACTGGCGGGAGATGGTCGATCACACGGTGAGCAAGTTCGAGACTTCGCAGGACGCCCGGCTGTTCGATGCGACGTTTCACCAGGCTTATACGCTGATGTCCTCGCAGAAGGCGCGCGAGGCCTTCGAGCTTTCGCGCGAGCCCGAAAGTGTGCGCCAGAAATACGGGCAGAATCGTTTCGGGCAAAGCTGCCTGCTGGCGCGGCGGTTGATCGAGGCGGGCGTGCGCTTCGTCACGGTCAACATGTTCGAGACGGTATTCGATGAAATCACCTGGGACATTCACGGATCGAAGCCTTTTAGCCCGATCAGTTGCTACCGCGACCTGGTGGGCCCCATGTTCGACATGGCGTACAGCTCGCTGCTAGAAGACTTGCACGATCGCAGACTGCTGACGAGCACGATGGTCCTGGCGATGGGTGAGTTTGGGCGCACGCCGAAAGTGAATCCGGCGGGCGGACGCGACCACTGGCCGCAATGTTGGAGCATCATTATGTCCGGCGGGGGAGTAAAGGGCGGACAGGTGATCGGGGCGTCGGACGATATAGGAGCTGCGCCGAAGGACCGTCCGACGAGTCCCGCGGAGGTCGCGGCGACGATTTACGAAGGGTTGGGGATTTCGCTCGAAAAAGAACTGCCCGGAGCGCAGGGGCGGCCCATTCCGCTGGTCGAGCGTGGCGTGGAACCGATTAAGGAGTTGTTTGTGTAAGGCGCGCGTTGCGCGCCTGGGGTCGGGGGTCAGGGTTTTGTTTTATATGTTTCGATGCTTGGTATTCCTTGTTGGCGCGACAGCGTTTGCGGCGGATCTGGCTGTGCTACCGGGATCAGTGGATCTAGCCGGGCCTGAGTCGTATCAACAACTGCTGGCAGAAGCCTCGGTCGATGGTCATCAGGAAGACTGGACCCGCGCGGTACAGTGGAAATCTTCCGATCCCAACATTGCCACGGTGGATCAGACCGGAATGGTGCGTCCCGTCGCCGATGGCCAGGCCACCATCACCGCCACTGCGCAAGGCCGCACCGCTGCCGTCACGGTGCACGTCAAGAATGCACGCGCGCCCTTCACCTGGAGCTTTCGGAACGATGTGATCCCGGTGCTCAGCAAGGTGGGTTGCAATTCGGGAGCGTGCCATGGCGCGGCGGCGGGCAAGAACGGCTTCAAGCTCACCCTACGCGGCTACGATCCGGATGAGGATTACAACACCCTGACGCGGCAATCCCTCGGCCGGCGTGTTTCGCTTTCCGCGCCCGCGCAGAGCCTGATGCTGCTGAAGCCGACGTTCGCGGTTCCGCACGGCGGCGGCAAGCGCTTCACGACCGATTCGCTCGAATACCGGGTGATCGCGGAGTGGATCGCGGCGGGCGCGCCCCGGCCTGCCGATGACGATCCGGCGGTGACGGGCCTCGAAGTCTTCCCTGCCTTGGCGACCCTCAAGCCCGGCGGCGAGCAGCAGATTGTGGTGCGGGCCAAGTATTCCGATGGGCGCCTGCGCGACGTGACGCGGTGGGTGCGGTTCGCCTCCAGCGATGAAGGCGTGGCCGCTGTGGATGATTCGGGCCAGGTGAAGATGAACGGCAGCGGCGAGGCGGCCATCACGCTTTGGTACGCGAGCCGCGTCTTGTACGCGCGCCTCGGCGTGCCGTATGCCAACAAAGTGGACCCGGCGGTCTACACCAAATTCGAGAGGCACAACTACATCGACGACCTGGTGCTGGCGAAGCTCAAGGCGCTGAACATCGCGCCATCGGAGCCGGCTTCGGATGCGACCTTCATACGGCGCGCGTACCTGGATGCGATCGGTCTTCTGCCCACATCCGAAGAGGTCGAGGATTTTTTGGCCGACAAATCCGCGGACAAGCGCGCGAAGCTGATCGACCGGCTGCTGGAGCGCGACGAGTTCGTGGATTACTGGGCGTACAAGTGGTCGGACCTGTTGCTGGTCTCCAGCCGCAAGCTGCGCACCAGCGAGATGTGGTCGTTCTACAACTGGATCCGCACGAGCGTGAAGGAGAACAAGCCGTGGAACAAGTTTGCCTACGAGATCTTCACTTCTTCGGGCAACACACGGCAGAACGGCGCGCTCAATTATTACGTGCTGCACAAGGATCCCATCGACCTGACGGAGACGGCCACCGAGGCGTTCATGGGCAACCGCGTGACCTGCGCGCGCTGCCACAATCATCCGCTGGAGAAGTGGACGCAGAAGCAGTATTACGGGCTGGTGAACCTGTTCGCGCGCGTGGGGCTGAAGAGCGGCGGCGAGGCAGGCGACATCGTGGTGTACGCCAAGGCCAGCGGCGATGTGCCGTATCCGAAGCTGTTCAAGCCCTTGCCGCCGACGCCGCTGGACGGCACGCCCATGCCGCTCGACTCGACCGAAGACCGGCGCGTGCACTTCGCCGACTGGCTGATCAGCCCCAAGAATATTTACTTCTCGCGATCGCTGGTGAATCGCGTGTGGGCCAACTTCATGGGCCGCGGCCTGGTGGAATCGGTGGACGATGTGCGGGCGACGAATCCGGCTTCGAACGAAGAACTGTTCGCCGCGTTGAGCTACGATTTCGTCAAGAACGGCTACGACGTGAAGCGGCTGATCCGCACCATCATGAATTCCGGCGTCTACCAGCTTTCCGCCGATGCCAACGCCGAGAACCAGATGGATACAAAATATTACTCGCGTTATTTCGTGAAGCGGCTGCCGGCGGAGGTGCTGCTCGACGTTATGTCGCAGGTCACTGGCGTGCCCACGAAGTTCAAGGGCTATCCGGCAGGTATGCGTGCGATGCAGTTGCCGGACGTGCAGGTGCAGTCGCAGTTCCTTAGCTCGTTTGGGCGGCCGAAGCGCATCATTTGCGATGCAGGCGAGCGGTCGAGCGAACCGAATATCGCGCAGGCGCTGCATGTGATCAATGGGGAAACGCTGAATAAGAAGCTGAGCGATGGGGATGGGTATGCGGCGCTGGCGGTGAAGCTGGGGCTGTCGGATGCGCGCATTCTGGATCACCTGTTTCTTTCGGCGTTCAGCAGGTATCCGACGGATGCGGATAAGCAGCCGATGCTAGAGGCGTTGCGTAAGGCACGTGCGTCCACCGGCTCGCCCGAGGTGCAGCGCGAAGCGCATCGACAGGCGCTGGAGGATATGATGTGGGCGATGCTGACCAGTAAGGAGTTTTTGTTCAACTACTGACGCAGTGGGCGGCGTCTAGCCCGCCATAGACGCTGAAATTTGGCGACTCCGCCCAGATTCAGCCTTCGGGCAGGGCTGGATTTGTTTCGTAGCCACTTCTTCGAAGGGCCTCGGGCTCAGTTCCCTGAGCAAGCGGGTGGCACGGTGGAGGGCAGGGGCCTCGGCTCCGGTGGCAGGCGATAACGTCCTTTATCATTCACCACACTTCTGGACCACAAGCCGACTTCGGGTCGCCCAAATGTAGGAGCGGCATGGAGGCCAGGAACAGGCCAACCGGGCGGGTGGGTAAAAAACGCTACAGCGGCTGCAGGTAGGCGAGGAGTGCAACACCGCCACTCAAACATAAGAACTAAATGTTTCTGGACAATTTGTCGAATTCCGGTCTCGCCGTTCGTCGTCATAATGAAGGCGGGGCAACTAGCCCGGCTGAAGACCATTTTAGGAGACGACATGCCGCAATATCTGGTTGCTATTCACCACCCCGACAACTATGACCCGTCCGCAGAGGGCGAAGCAATGGTCCGCGATATCGATGTGCTCAACGAAGAGATGGAGGCTGCCGGTGCCAGGTTCTTCGCCGGCGGCCTGCAATCGGCGCCCCACGCGAAATCACTGCGTAAGCAGCCCGGCGGACAGGTGGTCATCACCGATGGACCATACCTTGAGACCAAGGAACACATTGGCGGCTTTTGGATACTCGACGCAGCCAACATGGATGAGGCCGTGGCGTGGGGACGCAAAGCCGTCGTCGCCTGCCGCGCATCGGTCGAGGTGCGCGAGTTCCTCGCAATGCCAACAGAATAGAAGCTCCAACCCCAGAACACGGAGACTCAAATGAGAAAGCTCAAAATCGTCGAACACATCTCGCTGGACGGCGTGATCCAGGTCTCCGGCGAAGACGGCGATTTCCCCTACGGCGACTGGACCGCGCCCTATCGGACCCCCGCTGGCCGGGAGGCAATCATCGCCGCGCATGGCGGGAGCTTCGATCTGCTGCCTGGCCGTCGCACCTACGATGCCTGGTCGGGCTTCTGGCCAAAGGCGCCGAGCAGTCCGATGGCGGACGGCCTCAACGCGGCAACAAAATATATCGCTACCCATCGTCCGGAAAGTCTTGAATGGGGCCCGTTCGAGGGCCTTGGACCGGACATCGTCGAGGGCATTCGCCGCATCAAGTCGCAGGACGGCCCGGACCTTATCCTCTCGGGTAGCTCCACGCTGACATCGACGCGAACATGGGCTTGCGGATGAAGTCCTGCTGGTCGTCTATCCGGTCCTGTTGGGCACGGGGAAGCGCTTCTTTGCGGAGGGAACCCCGCCACGCTCATTCGAGCTCGTCAGCACGAAAGCGATGCCGTCCGGCATCGTCCTCAGTTTTTACAAGGTCGCCGGGCCTTTGAAGACCGGATAGTTCGACGACGCGACATCGTCAGTGAATAACGGAACGCTGTAATCTAGCAGGCATGAAAGATGTGCCTAAGGCGATTGAGGCCATGTGGAAGATCGAGTCCACACGGCTCATCGCCGCCATTGCCCGAGTCACCCAAGATATCGGCATCGCAGAAGAACTGGCCCAGGACGCCCCGGTGACTGCGCTCGAACTCTGGCCCGAAGAAGGCATCCCCGAAAACCCCGGCGCGTGGCTGATGACAGCGGCCAAACGGCGCGCCATCGGTTCGTTGCGCTGTGGTCGCATGCTCGTACAGAAGCACGAAGAAATCGCCCGCGAACTTGAATGGCAATTGGGGCGCCTAGCCCGAAAAGCTCACTGAGGCCCACCATATCTAACGCAGCGAGCGAGATCGGATTACCCCAGGAGCCCGGGGCCTTCGCTCGCACCTGGCAAGCGCACGTTGGGCAATAAAAGCTGTTTGCGGTCAGGATTACTTTGCCGCAATGGGGGCAAAGGGAGTTGGGGTTGGTTCGGCAGATGGGGTGGTGCCATCGCCCGCATTTCGGACAGAATCGGGGGCAGATTGTTTGGGCAACGCCGTGGTGTGTTCGTGCGCAGCAAACCACGACGGCGAATCGACCGCTCTCAGTACGCCCAGCGCCACAAGCTGGCGCCCGCCGTATAGCCTGCCCCCACGGCCGCGAACATCACCAGGTCGCCCCTCTTCAGCCTGCCCTGCGCGATGGCATCCTGCGTGGCTAATGGCAACGTTCCTGAGGTAGTGTTTCCGTAGCGGTCGATATTGATCAGCACCTGCTCCGGCTTCAAGCCCAGGCGCTCGGCCGCTCCCGTAATGATGCGCCGGTTGGCCTGATGGGGGATCAGCACGCCAATGTCGGAAGCCTTCAGGCCATTGCGATCGAGCACTTCGGCGCACAGCTCGTACATCTTTTTCACGGCGTACTTGAAGACCTGCTGACCTTGTTGCTTCACGTAGTGGAGTCTTTTCTCCACCGATTCGTGGGACGCCGGCATCCGGCTCCCGCCCGCCGGCATGCACAGGAACTCGCCGCCCGAGCCGTCGATTTCCCCTATGAAGTCGATGAAGCCCGCGCTATCGTCGGACTCCCCGGCCGGCTCCAACAGCATGGCGCCCGCGCCATCGCCGAACAGGATGCAAGTGCCCCGGTCCGTGTAGTCGATGATCCGGCTCATGGTGTCCGAGCCGATCACCAGAACCTTCTTGTGCAGTCCCGACGTTACCAGGGACGCCCCCACCGTCAAGCCATAAAGAAAACTGGAGCAAGCGGCGACCAGGTCAAATCCCCAGGCGTGATGCGCGCCTAGGCGATCCTGAATCAGGCACGCGGTGGAAGGAAACAGCATGTCGGGCGTTACCGTGCACAGCAGGATGGCATCCAGCTCCGCAGCCTCCACGCCGCGCGCGGACAGCGCTCGCCGGGCGGCTTCCAATCCCATGTCGGAGGTGGCTACCTCCGGCGCGGCGATGTGCCTCTCGCATATGCCGGTCCGTTCCACGATCCATTCGCTGTTGGTATCCACCATCCGCTCTAGATCTTTGTTGGTTAACACGCCTGGCGGTACGTAACAGCCGAGCGCGCTGATTTTGACTCTGGACAAGTTTCCTCCAAGGTGCCCTGACCTTGATCATGTTAAATTGTGGAGAAATGCAAGACCACGGCTCGGGTCTGGCCGTCTCCGGACTTCAAAGCGCCCTGCTTTTCGAAAGCCCGCAAGAAATCTACGCTCGCGTCTTCCGGGACTTCAAGCCCCGCACCCCACTGCCCTCGATCCGCGTGGAGTTCTGCCGTTTCGCGAACGCCGACAGTTTCATACGCCTCGAGGCGGGCGAGATCCATGTACGCATCTCGGATCTGCTGGAGGGAGCTCCGGCCCCCGTCCTCGAAGCCCTGGCTTACATCCTCCTGGGCAAACTCTTCCGCCGCCAAATTGCCCGCATCTACGCTCACCGCTACCGCCTCTACCTGAACCGGCGGGACGTCCGCCGCCAAGTGCACCTGGTACGCCAGATTCGCGGCCGCAAGTACGTCTCCGGCCCACAAGGTAGCCATTATAACTTGGAGGCGGTGTTCGAGGCGCTCAACGCCACGTATTTCCAAGGCATGCTGGCGCGACCCCAGCTCGGATGGAGCCGCGGGACGTCGCGCAGCATGCTGGGCCATTTCGACCCGTCGCACAACGCCATCATCATCAGCCGAATTTTCGACCATCCGGGGGTGGAGGAATTTGCCTTGGAGTACGTGATGTTTCACGAAATGCTGCACTTGCGGTATCCCGTGGAGCACCGGGGGGTCCGCCGGCGAGTACACACGCGGGAGTTCCGTCAAGCGGAAAAGCAGTTCGTGAGATTAAAGGAAGCCAAGGAAATCTTGAAGAAGCTGTGAGGAAGAGACACGTCGAGCGCGCTGGCTGTCGCGTGCCCTAACTCCGCCAAAGCGGAGATTACGCGGCAGCCGCGCTCTCGGCGGGGATCATTTGCCGCAGCTCCACGCGCATGTGCTCCATGGCGCGCACCAAGCCGCTGACATCCACGGTTCCCAAACCGCAAGCGTGCAGGACCAGATGCCCCTGAACCTTAAGCATTCCGATCGCAAACAACGCCTGTTGCTTGTAAAGTATGCCCGCCAGATCCGGACGATCCTGGCTGGAATACATCATCATGAGCCGTAGGGCGGCGCCTACCAGGCTGAAGTCGCGGCTCAAGCAGGCCAGATAGCCCCGGAACAGATGCCGCCGCTGAGACCGCATGCGGCTCAGCATCTTTCGATCGCAGCCGGGCTGGCTCGCCAGAAACCGGTAATCCTCGTCGCTCAACAACCTCTCCATCGGCCGGTACTGCGCCGAAGAAAGGTCGTTGATCCAATCTACTGACACCGGGAGGGATTTCGGCCCCGTTATCAGCCTCCGAAATAGAAACACCAGAGCCGCGCCAACTGCCAGGCAGATGAACGCGGCCAAGCCAAGGATGAGATCCATGCTCTCCTTTCAACTCCTGTGCGAGGATACCCCGGGAGGTCTTGAAAAACAATCCTTACTAAAGTTTACTTTCGAGTGGCCCGCAGTAAAGCCGCGTTCAGATTGTTCAACTGCCCGATGAGCTCGGCTTCCCGGTCGGCGGGCATCCAGGCGGGGCGCAGTTTCAGCTTGTTCGTCTCCCCGGCGGGATTCAGCAGCAGCAGCCAGGCTACCAACGACCCGACGGTCACTGCCGAAAGCACGTAGCCAATCGTGTGGGTGACACTTTTGCCGACCATGCTGAGCACCAGGAAAATCACTGTATTGCTCAGAAAATAAACGGAGTACACTACATAGTGCACTACCGTGTTCCGGTTCAGGGTAACCGGAAACCGCATCAGGAAGAAGAGGATGCTGAGCAGAAAAACGACGAGGCTGAAATAGATGGCGCGCTCGGCTACGTAATAATATGGGAGCAGGCGCGACTTGGGCATAGGACCCGAGGGAGGCACCACGCCCAGGATGGAAGCGAGCAGCGCGATGGCCAGGGCTGCGTATAGTACCCAGCGGCCCATTGTCTGGATTCCCTTATGATCTTCCAAGACCAGGGAGTAGAGCTCCAATAGCAATAGAATGTAAAAGATCCATTCAATTGGCTCGGTTATCATCCAGATCTTCTGGTACAGGCCACCGCGGGGGTTGACAATCAGGAGGACGATATTCTGCAGAGTCGCAAAGATGAGGTAGTAGAAGAACGCCTGATATCTGCGGTAAAGACCAGAAAGGTACAGCCGGACACTGAGCAGACCCGTGCCCCCCACGACCAGCAGTCTCAGTACCAGGTCGGCCATAACCTTGATAATAAAATGCCCGGCCTGATTGTAGCATCAGACCGGGCAGATTCGCACGCCTAAAGCGCCCAGCTTCAAGCCGCCAGGGGGTCAACCCGGGCTCAATTCACCCATGGGCAGGGGTCACATTCCGGGGGCGGTGCATGACCCTGAATCCCCAAGGCTGCAAAAAACGACAGCGCTAACAGGGCGGCCAGCAATGCTTTCTTCAGCATAGGGCTTTTCTCCTTGCTAACTAAGGTAAATACGACCTTAGATTACCCCCCCTCCCTCGTACTAGGGGATGTCGGCCCAAGATTTTCCGAATTTGGAACAAAGTTAACCATTGATAGCGTAAACGCTTGGAAGGTTGGTCGCGGGTGTACAATCGGGAAGGAAGCAAAACGGGGCCTGCGAGGTCCGGCGGCGGAGTGCGCGCTGCGCGAATAACCCGATTTTTGCAGATCGCCGTGCACGAAATTACTTTGATCGCGAAATTTACTTTGATTCGGCTATGAACGCGGAAAAACCGAGCCCGGAAATGGGCTCCCACGAGGGGCCGGCCAACGACGTTTGGCGCCATACGCTGGCGCGCATCTCAACCCTGTTCGGCCGCTTGGTCTATCTCTCATCGCTGCGCAATCAGGACAGCGGTTTATACGAGCACCACGGCTTGGCGCAGATGTTCGGCGAGGAGCAGACCGCCGAGACTTTGCGCCGCAGTCATGCGCGTGTATTCCAGGAGTGGCTGTGCCTCAACCTGGAACAGCAGAAAGCCGACTTGCAGGAATATTTGTCTGAATTGCCGGGGAATCCCGCAGCGGTGCTGGGGACCTGGCTGCGCGAGGCCCCTTACCGCAACCTGGTCCCGACGGCGGCGCAAAACGTCGAGCGCGAACTCTACCTGGCGGACTTGGAAACGCTGCTGACGCTACTCAAGCACGAGTACGGCGCCGTTTCCCTTGATCCAGAATCATAGCCACTCCGGAAATCTGTCCAAGCACGTCGATTTCCGCCGGATAGGAGTACACTTCCGGCGAGCACAGGGAGGCCGGATGCGGCTGCACCACCAATTGGTTGACGTTGAGTGTGCACCAGCCAATAACAAACCCCTGGCGATGCTCCAGGAAATAGATGGGCCGCTCGAACTCCGAAGTCCAGCCGGAATTGACGATTTTGCGGCGGTTTTCGTCGATCAGAACCAGCGCGCCCGGTTGCACCAGCGGGTACATAGACCAATCCTCCGAGCCGATGAATGCGTAGCGGTGATGCTTCAGATCCAGTCCATTCAACAGCGACAGCGGGAGTTTTCCCCAGCGTTGTATGGTACGGCTCAAATAGGTGGTCTTGCTTAGATCCACACCCGAATCGAGGGCCAGAGGCACCTGCACCTCGCCGCTGCCCTCGGATGTGAAACCGATCATATGGGTGCGCTCCATGGGGATGGCCGCCGCGTCCGCAGGCATGGCCGCTACATCTACCCGGTACCACTCCAGCACCTCCAGTAAGTCCAGGCGGTATATGGCGCACAACGTATACAGGCGGTAGATGGTGGGAACCGTTCCCTTATTCTCGATGTCGGAGAGACGGCTCAAGGCAATGCTAAACTCCTCATTCTGGTGCCTTTCAGCGATCTTGGCGCCAGCTTCCTCCACATCGCGATAGCGCAGATTGAGGCGTTCCCGCGCACGTTTGAGCTTTTGTCCTGCATCCTCCATGCTATGATCCAGAATCTAGGGGCCTTTCGCCTAGGCTAAAAGTGCCAGAACCGGTACTCATATGACGATCGATTATGCTTGTGATTATACCCGGACGCGGCGGCCGAGGCAAGTCTTCTTTGGTCAGTTTTGTTCCGAATTCAGAACAGACGTTCGCGCGAGGAGACGATTTTGAAAATCGTGGTGGGTGTGGCCGGCGCGAGTGGCGCGATTTATGCCGTCCGGCTTCTCCAGCGCCTGAGTCGGCATCCGGGCGCCGAAATCCATCTGGTTCTCACCCGCGCCGGCGAAAAGACTCTCTTCCTGGAGACAGGAAGCCACGCGGCCGATTTGAAAAAGATGGCTCACTATTCTTATCCGCTGGAGGACATTTCCTGCCGGCTGGCCAGCGGATCCTTTCCGGTGGATGCCATGGTGGTGGCCCCCTGCTCGATCCAGACCATGTCCGCCATTGCGGCCGGCGTCACCTCCAACGTCCTGCTGCGCGCCGCGGATGTGACCCTGAAGGAGCGCCGCAAACTGGTGCTGGTGGTGCGCGAAACGCCCTTCCACTTGGGCCACCTGCGCACCATGGTGGCGCTCACCGAAATGGGCGCTATCATCGCGCCTCCCATTCCGGGATTCTACAACCACCCGCAGACCGTTCTCGACCTGGTGGACCACAGCGTAGACCGCGTGCTGGACCTGATCGGCCTACCCGATGAGCACGTGCGCCGGTGGGACGGCGCGCCGCGATGAAGCGCGCCCCGGCTCGCATCGCCTTTCAGGGCGAGCGCGGCGCCTTTAGCGAAGAGGCCGCCCGCAAGCTCCTGGGCCCGACTATCGATGTGCTGCCCTGCCCGCGCTTCGAAGATGTTTTCCGCAGCCTCAAGGAAGGCGCCGCCGCAGGCGCCGTGATTCCCATCGAAAACACCTTAGCCGGCTCCGTACACGAGAACTACGATCACCTGCAACGCTTCGAGCTGCCCATCGTAGCCGAAACCAGCGTGCGCATCGTCCACAACCTGATGGCGCCGCCCGGCGTGCGTTTCTCCCACATACGGCGGGTGTACTCGCATCCGGTGGCCCTGAATCAGTGCCTGGATTTCTTCGCGCGCCATCCGCAAATCGAGAAGGTGCCCTTCTACGATACGGCCGGCAGCGCCAAGATGATCGTGGAACAAGACCTCCGCGACGCCGCCGCCATCGCTTCCGCGGTAGCCGCTGAAATCTATGGCGCCGGCATTCTGCGGCGCTCGATCGAGGATGACCGCCGCAATTTTACCCGCTTTTTCCTGCTAAGAACCCCCACATTTACCCGCCGTTTTCCATTAGAAATACCCCCAAATGCGCAATGGAAGACCTCCCTCGTATTTTCCACCCGTAATATCCCAGGCGCCTTGTTCCGTTGTCTGAGCGCTTTCGCCCTTCGGGACCTGAACCTCACCAAGATCGAATCCCGGCCCCTCCGCGGCAAACCTTGGGAGTATTTGTTCTATTTGGACTTTCTGGGCCGAGTGGACACCCCCAACGCGCAAAACGCCCTCGGCCACCTGCGGGAGCTCGCCGATCTGCTGCAGGTACTTGGGTGCTATCCCCGTGGTTCCTGACTTTGGTACCAAGGGTACACTGAGTTTAGGTAGCCTATGCCTGTTGACGAAGAGGTTCCATCACCCATCCCGGAAGCGCAACTGGAAGCCATCGAAGAACTACCCGTTCTGGCCGTACGGGACACTGTCTTGTTTCCACACGCTTTGTTGCCCATCACGGTGGGCCGCCCCACCTCGATCGCCTTGGTGGAATCGTTGGGAGAGAACCGGCTAGTGGCCGTGGTTTCGCAGCTTGATCCGCGCGTCGAGTCTCCGGCGCCGGCAGACCTCTACACCATCGGCACCGTTGCGTTTCTGCACAAGGTGATTAAGGTCCCCCGCGACAGCCTGCTGCTGTTCTGCGAAGGCGTGTCCCGCATGCGCATTGGCCACTACACCGGAACCGAGCCTTTTCTGAAAGCCCGCATCGAGCGCATTCCCGACCTCGAGCCGCAATCCACGCCCGAGTTGGAAGCGGTTCGCGAGAACGTCCTGTCTCTGTTCCAACAGATCGTCGCCAGTTCCCCGAACCTCTCCGACGATTTGTCTAACGTGGCCGCCCAGTTCGCCGAACCGGGCAGACTGGCCGATTTCGTCGCCGGCACGCTGCCGAGCCTCAGCCCCGCCGAACGGCAGGGGCTCCTGGAGCAGTTCGATGCCCGCGCCCGCTTAGCTGAGATCCACAAGCACCTCACGCGCGAAAGCGAATTGCTCGAGCTGCGCAACCGTATACAGTCGCAGGTGCAGGGCCAGTTGTCGCAGAGCCAACGCGATTTCTACCTGCGCGAGCAGCTCAAGGCCATCCAAAAGGAACTGGGCGAAGGAGACGAAGGCCAGCGCGACATGCAGGATCTGCGCCAGAAAGTGGAGGCGGCCGGCATGTCGGATGAGGTGAAAAAGGAGGCCCTGAAAGAGCTCGACCGCCTGGCGCGCATCTCGCCTATGTCGCCGGAATATGGCGTCACACGCACGTACCTGGAGTGGATGGTCAGCCTTCCCTGGAGCGTCTCCTCGGGCGCGCCGGTGGATGTCAGGCACGCCGCCGGGATTCTCGATGAGGACCATTACGACCTGGAGAAAGTCAAGGACCGTATACTCGATTACCTCTCGGTCCTTCAGCTTCGCCCTGTGCTGAAAGGTCCCATCCTGTGCTTTGTAGGCCCTCCTGGGGTGGGCAAGACATCGCTGGGCCGCTCCATCGCCCGCGCGCTGGGACGCAAATTCGCGCGCATCTCGATGGGCGGAATGCATGACGAAGCCGAGATCCGCGGGCACCGCCGCACCTACATCGGCGCGCTCCCCGGCCAGATCATTCAGGGCATACGGCGCGCCGGCGCCAACGACCCGGTCTACATGCTGGACGAAGTGGATAAGCTGGGCCGCGATTTCCGCGGCGACCCCGCGTCCGCGCTGCTCGAAGTCCTCGACCCGGAGCAGAACGTCTCCTTCCGCGACAACTACCTGGACGTGCCCTTCGACCTCTCCAAAGTCCTGTTCATCACCACCGCCAACGTTCTCGACCCTGTGCCGGATGCTCTGCGCGACCGCATGGAAATCATCGATCTGCAAGGCTACACCGAGCAGGAGAAGGTGATGATCGCCTTCCGCTACCTGATCCCCCGCCAGACCAGCGAAAACGGACTCAGCGCGGACAAGGATATCCACTTCAGAGACGAAGCCGTGCGCTTCCTGATTCGCCGCTACACGCGGGAAGCCGGCGTGCGCAACCTGGAGCGCGAAATCGGGACCATCTGCCGGAAGCAGGCGCGGCGCATCGCGGAAGGAAGCGCGGCTGGCGTCGCCGAAGTCACTCCGGAACTGGTGGAGGCATCGCTAGGCGCGCCACGCTTCCGCACCGATGTGGAAGTCGCCGAGCGCACGCGCCGCCCGGGCGTGGCCGTCGGCCTGGCCTGGACGCCGGTGGGAGGCGACGTTCTGTTCATCGAAGCCGGCCGCATGCCCGGCGGCAACAAGGGCCTGATCATGACCGGCCAGTTAGGCCCCGTCATGCAGGAATCCGTGCAAGCCGCCCTCACCTGGGTGCGCGCCAATGCCAAGGCCTATGGCATCGACCCGGACCTGTTCAAGTCGAGCGATATACACATACACGTTCCGGCCGGCGCGATTCCCAAGGACGGCCCCTCGGCCGGCATCACCATGGCCACCGCACTGCTCTCGATGCTCACCGAGCGCTGCGTACGCCCGAACCTGGCCATGACGGGCGAGATCACGCTCACCGGCCAGGTGCTGCCGATCGGCGGCGTGAAGGAGAAGGTGCTGGCCGCCAAGCGCAGCGGCGTGAGGGAAGTGATTCTGCCGTTCGAGAACGAAGTGAATGTGCGCGAGGATTTGAAACGCGAGCAGATCGCGGATATGGAGCTTCACTACGTGAAGATGATGGAGGAGGTAGTGGAGCGGGCTCTGGAGGGGAAGCCGTAGAGCCGCCCGGAGGTATCGTCATTTCCAAGCTGAGCCGCCTGATCCTAGCCCAAGCCCGAGTGATTGCCAAAGGCAAGCGAATTCGGGATGCCCGCCGTCTGGTAGCGCGCGGACGTCTCTACTGCACCGTAAAGCCACTAGGCAGACCAGCCTGTTCGGTTCCCGTCATCACCACGATCGGCGAGGGATTGGGAGTCACCCCAGCCGTGCCGGTAAGCTGCACCGTCAGAAGAGTGGGCCCTTGCACATCCACGTTGGCGACGGTAATGCCCGGCACTGTCTGCACCTGACTGGTCCCGGCTGCGAAATGCGTCCCATATCCGGTTATGGTCACCGTGACCGGCATGCCGGCCGGTGCGGAGTTCGGGCTCACCGAAGTCAGAATGGGCGTGCTTGCCGGCAGCAACTGGTTCAGCAGGCCTCTCACGAGGAGCACGGCCATATCGTCACGCAGCAGTGTTTCCCCGGGGCAATAAACCGCCGCCCCGCATCCACTCGTAATTCCAAGTTGAGCCATCTCCTGGACGTCACCAAAAAAGGGGTCGGACGGCGGCACATCGGTGAAGTATGGCGTCGTGGGGTAACTGAACGGAATCGAGGCGAACCGGGACCGGATGATAAATGCCGCGGTCTGGTCGCGCGTCACGCCGTCATCCGGGCAGAACATGGCCGGCGCAGCCTGGCAGCCGTCGGTAATGCCTAATTCATACAACTTCTGAATATAGGTGAAATAAAGGTAACTTGCCGGCACATCGGTGAAGTACGGTGTCGGGTTATATGTAAAGCTGCTTCCCGCCAGGGCAAGCACGATGAACTTAGCCATCTGCCCGCGCGTATTAACGTCGTCCGGGCAGAACATGCGGGGCGTGGTCGAGCAGCCATCGCTAATGCCCAGTTGGTACATAATGTTCGCAGCATTGAAGTAATAGGCCGAAGGATCGCTCACATCCGTGAAAGTGACGGCGGTCTCTCGCTGGATAATAGAGACAGGTTGGCCGCTAACACTCAGCGTGCCCGTCAGGTCGGCGCCGGTGGCGTTGGCTGGCACGGAAAAGGTGACTGTGCCGTTTCCACTTCCACCGGCGCCCGAAGTGATGTGGATGAACGCTGCATCGGCGGACGCCGCCCAAGAGCACCCTGGGTTGGTAGCCACGCTCAGTGGAGGACCGGATTGGCTCGTGGAATCCAGGTACACCGTCGTGGGGTTTACGCTAAAGCCGCAATTCCCTGGCGGCGCGAAACTCTCAATGGAGCCCTGGCTGGTGCCCGCAGTGTTGGACGCCCACGCCTGGAAATAGTAAGTAGGGCTACCCTCTAGTCCGGCGATGTTGGCGCTGAACGGCAGTATGGTCGTCCCCGCACCAATGTCCTGGTGCGGTGTGGACTGGCTGCCGCTCATCGAACTGTTCGCGCTGTACTGGAACCAGACCTGCGTATCGGAGCCATTGGGGTTGACCGATCCACCCAATGTGGCGCTGGTGCTGGTCACCGCGGAGGCCGGCCCCGTAGTCACTGTGGGCGCTGCGGACGCTGGAACCGAGACCGTACCTCCCGTCGCGGTGGTTTCGATCGCGCTTCCGGTTGCCGAGGCGCTCAGCGCGTTGGTAACGCCGATGGTAGTCGTGGAGGTGACGGTTACCGTGAGCACGGCAACCACGCCGGCATGAATGACGTTAGCGTTCAGCCCGGTCAGCACGCAAATATAAGAGCCGGGGCTTCCGGCGCACGAAAGGGACTTGCCGGCGGCCGTGGCGGCCGCGCCGGCGCCGGCTGAAATTGCAGCGATGCCGGATGGTGAATACGTAAAAGTCCATTCAATGCCGGCCGGTCGGATTCCGGACAAGGAGTTGAGCGAGAGATCGAGGGAAATCGTGCCGCCCGGAGGCGCCTCACCCGACGACAGGGCTAGGGTAGCCGACCGGCAGACGCCGACAGCCCCCAGCATGAGGAATGCAATGAACCCGGTTGCATACCTCAGTTTTAAAGATTGCATTCGTCGCTACATGGTACGTTTTCACGTTTCCCTGTTCAACGCTGAGTTTGGTTAAGTTAACAATCAACCGTCGACTTTGGTTATATTCAGTTTGCGAGGGTGACCGCAAGCCAAGCCTTTGTCCAAACACACTTAGCGGGATTAGCGCGCCATCTGATCACATCCGGCGTTGAGAATTCCAGCATCCAGCAGACTGGTTGAGGCGCTGCCTCCGGAAAGGAGCCGTGACTAATAAAAGCCGAGTCGCCTAGTGTTATGAGGGAGGGATTCCCCCTTCACTTCTCCACCATCGGAATTTCAAAATACAGCAATTCCTTGCCCGAATCCGCCTCCCGCAGGCCGCTCAGATACAAGCTCAAGCCGCGGCGGTATCCGGTCTGAAAATAGAAAAACCCGCTGGCGGATTGCCCCGGCGGCAGCACTTGCGCCGCGAAGGCGCGCCCTTCGATTTCCCACGTGTCCAGCGGATTTTTGTGCTTGCTGAGTGTGCCGACGGGGCCTGGCGGCGCTATATTAGGTCTCTGCGGACCGGTCAAAAACCGGACGTCTTTGGCGGGTGTAGCTTCGACCCGGTCACCGTTGGGGCCGACCACCGCCGCCTGCAACGGCTCCACACGAATGGTTTTGCGGCTATCGTTCTGGATCACCACCAGGACGGGCAACACGCCGTAGTTGTAGGGATTTTTCTTGCCGAAGATCGGCCGGTTCTCTTCGTCGTTGATATAAGCCGCAACTCCGATGGTGACCTTCTCGCTGGTCTGGTGCGATGCGTAGCTGGCGGCCGCGCCGGGGGTGAACTTCGGCTCGTCTTTGCCGGCCGGTAACGCCTTGTTCGGCGCGAGCAGCGCGGCTATACTCGTGAGAAGAGCCAAACGTTTGAAAATAAAAGGCATTTATCTACTCTACCGCCTCCTTCAGGCATTTGGATCGCCCGCCCTCGTCTTCTATCTCTTGCTGCGCGGCCTGCGTAGCCGCGCCTACTTCGGATCGCTACGGCAGCGCTGCGGTTTCCTGCCCGCCTCCTTTAAACAGACCGTGCCCGGCGCGATTTGGTTGCACGCAGTCTCGGTAGGCGAAGCGATTGCCGCCGTGGAACTGGTCCGGCAACTGCGCCAGCGCCTGCCGCGCTCCCCGGTCTTCGTTTCCGTCTCGACGCTCGCCGGATTCGACACCGCGTCGCGGGAACTCGACAGCCTCGCCGGCGTGTTCTATGCGCCAATCGATTACGCCTGGGCGGTGCGGCGCGTGCTGCGAACGCTGCGGCCCTCGCTTTTGATCGTCATGGAAACCGAGATCTGGCCTAACCTGTTTCGCGAGGCGCAGCGCACGGGAGCGGGCCTGTTGCTGATCAACGGCCGGATTTCGGATCGCGCTCTGGCCCGGTACCGGTCGCTGCGCTGGTTTTTCGGCGGCGTTCTGGCGTCCGTCGATTTGCTGCTGGCACAGAGCGAAGAAATGCGCCAACGCCTGATTCGCATCGGCGCACCTTCGGAAAAGGTGCGGGTAGGCGGCAATCTGAAATACGATGTGCAGCCGCGCATGGCGGCGCCGGATGCGCCGGTCCGCCGTTTCCTCAAGCACCTGCATCCGAAGGCCGTGTGGATCGCGGCCAGCACCATGCCGCCGGCCACCGCCGCCGATCCGGATGAAGATGAGACCGTAATCGCAGCTTTTCAGCAGGTGGCTGCCCGCGAGCCGGGCTTGCTGCTGCTGCTCGCGCCGCGCAAGCCGGAGCGTTTCGATGCGACCGCAAGGGCGCTGGAACGTGCCGGAATCTCCTTCGTGCGGCGCTCCGAACTGCACGACTCCAGCACCCTCGCGCTGCCGGGAGCGTTGCTGCTCGACTCCATCGGCGAGCTCAGCAGCCTGTTTTCGCTGGCGGACGTGGTATTCATGGGCGGCACGCTGGCGGCGCGCGGCGGGCACAACGTACTGGAGCCAGCTCTCGTAGCGCGTCCTGTGATCGCGGGTCCGCACATGGAGAACTTCGCCGATATTGCGGCCGATTTCCACGCGGCCGGCGCGTTGGTGGAGGTACGCGACCAGGCCACCCTGGCTGCCGCTGTAATGCAAATCCTGGAAGACCCGGCATGGGCCGCTGCCCTAGGGGCCAAAGCGCAATCGTGCGCGCGAGCCAGGCAAGGGGCCACGGCGATCGCGGCCGGCGAAGCGCAGAGGATCTTTCAGGAGCGCGTGCCTTCGTACCGGCCGGCCCAACCCGGATTTCTGTTCCTGTGGACGCTCTCTCGCCTGTGGATCTGGGGCGGCTGGCTGAAGCGCACACGTGACCTGGCGGGCCGCCGTCGCCTGGAGGCTCCCGTCATCAGCATCGGCAACATCACGGCCGGCGGCGCCGGCAAAACACCCGTCGTGCTCCAGCTTGCGCAGAAACTGAAGGAGGCCGGCTGGAAGCCCGGCATCCTGACTCGCGGTTACGGACGCCACTCGCCGCATAAGCATGCCGCGCTGGCGGCGGGAGCCAGTGTGCCGGTGGAGCAGTCCGGCGACGAGCCGCAGATGTTCCTGCGCAGGGGCGTCGCGCCGGTGGGCATCAGTCCGGACAGGTGGCACGTGGGCCGGCTGCTCGAACAGGAATTCGACGTAAACGTTATGATCCTGGACGACGGCTTCCAACACGTGCGTTTGGAGCGCAGGATCGATATCGTTTTGCTGGATGCGCTCAACCCATTCGGCGGTGGCTTCGCGTTGCCGCTGGGCCGGCTGCGCGAGCCCCTCGAAGGCCTCGCCCGCGCCGATATGTTCATCGTCACGCGCAGCGATTTCGGCCGCGTGGCGGAGGGCGCCAAGCATCTTCTGCGGCAATACAATCCGCGCGCGCCGGTCTTCCACGCGCGAGTACGGCCCGAAGCATGGATCTCCCGGGCGAAGGGCGAAAGCATCGCCGCCGGTGCGCTGCCATACTCCCGCGTAGCAGCATTCTGCGGATTGGGCAATCCGGAGTCTTTCTGGGGTACACTATCGGCGCTCGGCCTGGAGGCCGTAATCCGCATCGAGTTCGGCGACCACCACACCTACAGGCCGCGGGAACTGCACTTCATGGCACACCAGTTCCGCGAGGCCGGCGTAGAAGCGGTGCTCACCACCGAAAAGGACACGATCAATCTCTGCGAAGACGCCGATCGCCTGCTGGCGCCGCTGCCGCTCTACTGGCTGCGCATCGGCGTAGACCTGGACCGCGAGGACCGGTTCCTGGAAGCCATCGCCCAGCGGCTTGGCTGACTCGATGCGCTTGACAGCGACAGGCGAGCCGGGTAATACTAAACCAGATGGTTAAGCATGCGGAATGCCGGCTGGACGCCACTTTCGCCGCGCTTTCCGACGCCACGCGCCGCGGCATCCTGGCCCGGCTGGCGGAGGGCGAATCCTCCGTCAGCGAGCTGGCCGCGCCGTATAAGATGTCGCTCCCGGCGGTGTCCAAGCATCTGCGGGTTCTGGAAGGCGCCGGGCTGATCGTGCGCCGCAAGAACGGCCGTGTGCATCATTGCCGCCTGGCCGCGCAGCCCATGAAGAACGCCTCGGAGTGGATGGCGCGGTACCGCCAATTCTGGGAAAAGCAGTTCGATTCGCTGGCCTCTTATCTTGAAAAACCTGGAAATCGGGAGAGTGAGAAATGACGAGCCAAACCTCAGATCCGGGAATGTCCTTCCAACTCCGGCGTGTGTTCCACGCGCCGCGGGAAAAGGTCTTCGCCGCGTGGACCAGGCGCGAGCAACTGGAAGAATGGATGTGCAAGGACGTTCCCACGCATAATCCAAAATATGTGGAGCTGGATGTGCGGCCGGGCGGCCGGTACGTCATCGAAATCCCCATCCCCGACGGCAAGTACGTGGGACAAGGTAGATTCCGGGAAGTGAAGCCGCCGGAAAAGCTGGTGTTCACATGGTCGTGGAAACGAGTTCCGGAGAAGCCCGGCGAACGCGTGCCGGGGGGCGAGTCACTGGTCACGGTGGAGCTATTCGAGCAAGGGTCCGCGACTGAAATGGTCTTCACTCACGAACATTTCGAAAGCGCCGAGGTCCGCGAAGAAACGCGGACGGGCTGGCTGGGTTGCTTCGAAAAACTCGCAGAGGTGGTGGAAGCGTGAGCCGGGCGATTGCGGCTCTGGCGCTGGCGGCAATGTTCGCGGCGGTCGCCGGACCCCAGAGCCGGCCGGCCAGCGCATTCGACCGTCTGAAGACGCTCGTCGGCACGTGGGAAGCCGATAGCCCGGCGGGCGGCACGCTCACCAGCACCATCTGGCTGGTCTCGATGGGAACCGCGATTGAGGAAGCCATCGGCACGCCGCAGGAAAGCGAGGTGTCGCTCTATACTGCCGACGGAGATCGCATCGTGATGACGCACTACTGCGCTCTGACGGCGCGCGGCAATCAGGCGCGGCTCAGGACGCCTCCGCTGACTGCGGACCAGACCGAGTTTGTATTTTCCTTCGTCAGCGTTACGAACCTCGCCAGCCCGGCAGAGGCTCACATGCGCCCTATGGTGTTGCGGCTGAAGGACAGCGACCATTTCTCGGAGCAATGGACCAAGCGGGAGAATGGTAAGGACAGCACCTTCACCCTTAGTTTTACGCGCAAATGAGCGTGAGCTTTGCGCGCCGGCGAGCGCGCGGCACGGGCTCTCGTAGAGTGTACACGGACCAAATCCGATTACCGCGAGATTCCGGGGGGCCTCGATTTCAAAATCATTGGCGAGGAGAATATACCTAAGGGCCCGATTTGGGTGCTTGCACGCGAAACCCAGTCCAGAATTCCAGCCGCGGTGGCGATTGACCAGCCGCGGTAGCGATTGACAAAGTCTCCTTCGGCTACGTCATCGGTCCGGCTGGCCAAGGGCTCGCGCATTATTCTGGAGCAGACCCGGCTGGCGGATGGGACCTGGGTACCGAAGCACTTTCGAGGCTAAGGCGAATGTGCGCATATTCCTCTTCTTCAACACAACTTCGAGGAAGACATCGTTTTGTGGGGCAGTACAATCCTGGCTTGCAGCCGGCTCTCTCGCTGGAGAGCGCGTCCGCAGGCAGGATTGTCTGCCCCATGAAAATGACACGCCTACTAGGGCTGCCGCGTGGTCTCGTGCTCGTCGGGCAGGAGCGCCTCGTCCGGTCCTGACAGTGGATCTCCGGACGCGGCTTTGCGGACGCGCAGCATCGGTTTATCGCTCACCTGGAAATCCGCGCTGGACTCTCCCGCCCAACCGATGTCTTCGGCGCCGGTCTGCCGGAGCAGGTTCCTGGCGCGCTTCACCCAGTCGTCGTTGTCGCAGTGCACGGACATCAGAACACAGCCCTGCTTGATGCGTCCCTCGAAGCGTTTCGCCTCGTATTCGGGCACGCCCAAGCCGGCCAGGCCGCCGATGATGCCTCCCACGGCTCCCACCGCGCCTACGCCGGCCAGCGCGGACACAATCGGTCCGGCCACAACCAGCGGACCCAGGCCCGGTATCGCCAGCAAACCGACGCTGGTGAGCCAGCCTAGCACGCCACCCGCGATGCCGCCGACGATGCCGCCAGCCGTGGCCCCTTCCGGCACTTTCGTGTTCTTTTGATGGGCAAAGTCTTTGGTGCCCTGATTTTCCTGAAACAGTACGGAGATGTCCGCACTGCGAAACCCGGCCGCGCGCAGGGCGTCGATGGCTTCCTCGACCGCCGGCCGATCATGATAAACGCCGAATACCGAGCTGTTCTTACTTGCCATGGTCCTCTCCTTTCACCGAGAAATTGTTTCCTCTACGGCTGTGGCGCTGGGGAGCGCGTTTCGCCGGACTCACCGCTCCGCTGTGTCCCCAATTTGACCCCCTATGATTTCACCCGACACCACCAACTCCACTCGCCGGTTTTGTTGCCGTCCCGTCGCGGTGTCGTTGGATGCCACTGGACCGGATTTGCCTAACCCCACCGCGGAGACGTTTGCCAGCGGCACGCCTTGCTGTACCAGGAAATCGCGCACGGCATCGGCGCGACTCTGCGACAGCTTCAGATTGTAGTCGTCGCCCCCCACGCTGTCAGTGTGACCCTCCAGTTGCAGCTTCAATCCGGGATAGGCCAGTAGAATGCCGGCCACTTTGGCCATCGTCACCTGCGCGCCCGGCTTCAAGGTGTATTTGTTGAAATCGAACAGGACGTCGTTGATGTTTACGATCAGGCCACGGGCCGTCTCGCGCGTTTCCAGGATGGCGTTCAACTGTTGCATCAGACGTTCCCGCATCTTGCCCCGTTCGGCTTCCGCCTGCTGGCGCTGGGCGTCGGCCTGCGCGGCAGCCTGGCGGGCGCGTTCGGCTTCTATCTGTGCCTGTTGCTGCTGTTCGATGGCGGCGGCGCGGGCGGCATCCGCGGCAGCCTTATCCTGCGCCGCTTGGGCGGCCGCGGCTTGGGCCTCGCGCTGGGCTTGTTCGGCTGCGGCGCGCTGCGCATCGGCTGCCTGCGCGTTCGCCCGGTCCCGCTCCGCTGCCTCCCGCTGTCGCGCCAAGTGCTCTTCTTCGATCTTTTTGTAAGTAATGAGGCGCGCGTCTTCCGCGATCTGCGCCGCTTCGCGAGCATTAGTCTCTACAGCCTTATCGTTGCGGCTGATAATGAAGCCCTCGGCATTCTGCAGGGCAACGGTGGCTTTCTGGAACGTATCGGCAGCGTACCGGTCCGCGCCTGCCAGCCGCGCGATCTCGACCGCGTTCTCGGCTTCGGCCAGTTGCAGCGGCCCTTTAGGATTGATGCGCACCGGCAGATAGGCCGCGCGGTCCAGCACGTACTGTCCGCGTTTCAGCAATTCGTATTTCGCTTCTACCTGCTCGATCGTGCCTGTGGTGTCGTTGCGGACGAAATTCTCCATCACCACTACGTCACTCGGTTGCGTCACCGCGAAGTAAGGTTCGGCCGTCACGATCAAACCGAACACTTGCAGCGAGCTGGTTGCCAGCAGACTGCTGTGATCGCCGCTCAACGCCAGCTCACCAAGGTTCAAGGCACGCCCTTCCGGCGTGATGGCCCACAACACATAAGTCAGGTACTCCGGGCCGAATTGGTTGGCTGGCGCCAGGCGGTCCACATGGACGTCTATCTTCGTGGATCCCATCTGGCTTTCGACCCTGGCTTCGCCCCGCGCCGCGGGCATCAGTTCCGTGCCGCGAAAGTCGATGTGCGTCATACCGCTGCGATGGTGATAATTGACCGCACTGATCGTGCGGGACACCACGGTGACGCGAAAAACAGGTATCGGCCGACCGGGTTGCTCCGGGGTGAGCGTGTCTTGCTGGGTCGGATTGGGTGCCTGCGCACACAAAGTGATCAGCGCCACAAAAAACAATCCTGCTGCTTTCATATATCGGGCCCTCCGCGTGGATTTTGAGCAAACGCCGGGCCTCTGTACGCTGCATTACCAGGGCTAGGGCCAAAGTTGGAACTCCTTTTTGGCAGGTCATGTGCACACACTAAACCCGCTGCGTTCGGAGGATTGAACGTGGACATTCCAAACTAGTGGAGAACATCTATATGAACTGGGACCAAATACAAGGGAAGTGGAAACAAGCGAAAGGTTCGCTCAAGCAGAAATGGGGTAAGTTGACCGACGACGATCTCGACGTGATCGCCGGCAGCCGGGACAAGTTTATCGGGAAGGTGCAAGAGCGGTATGGGATCGCGCGGGACGAGGCACAGAAGAGAGCCGACGAGTGGGTAAAGTCGCTGCGCGATGAGGATCTCGGCGCGATGGGACATCAGATGGGAGGGAAGACACTTACCGGGAAGCCTTAAGTTGCAGTTCAAACTCGGGCCGCCTTCGGCCGTTCAAGAGACGCTGAACGGCGATGAAATCGAATTCGACACGATTGAAGTGCATTGACCATTGGCCGTCTCCGCCTCAGTGCGGGAACGGCTCGTGTCGATCTTTCAGCAAGCGTGCGCCGAGGCGTCCTGAGTTACTGTCTCCGCGGCGGCACCAAGGTATAACGCTTGGCCCAGTAAGGCACGTCGCCGATCGGATTTCCGGACACATCAATCTCAACGCGGCGATCTCGCTCACGGCCGCCGGCGCTGGCATTAGAGGCCAGCGGCCGGGTATCGCCCAAACCGCGCGCGACAACTGCGCCAGCGGGTAAGCCATGGCTTGCCAAAACGTCGCGCACGGCTTCCGCGCATTTTGAGGGGCCAAGGCTGGAGCAGATCGGCGGCTCCCTCACCGATGAACGCTAGAAGTCCGGTCGCCAGTGCCGTCCGATGCAGCTGCATGAGGTCCCCGATTCGCCATGCTTTCGAGACTGCCGGACTCCCACTCACTTGCGGTGCCTTATGTCCGGCCAGAATTCGTGGCAAGGTTGAAGCCGAAGCAGGACGCCGGTGAGTTTTCGATAGCGAATCCGTCATGCGTCTTGATAAGCAACCCGCCTGCTACGCACGCAGAGGTGTTGTCGATTACGGAAAGATTTCCGGAACCTTACCGTGAGGCCTCACACGTTCGCGACTCTCAGGGACCGGCTGATTGGTGAGCCGGATTCTGACTCATTGCCACCGGCTCTTGCGAGTGGAAGATACGGGGTAGAAACTCGCGTGCCACATTGAACCCGACCTCCGCACCCACGAAAATACTGAACGCGTCCACGACATGTATCGGTCCGCGGGCGCTCGGCGGTTGCCAGGCGCGGGAGATCGCGGCGGCGGCGGCATAGCTGCCGATACGCGAGAACGACAAATGGCTGCTGCCATCGTCGTGCCGGGCTACGAATGTGCTTTCGATCGCATACTTCAGGCGCGCGCCGAAGCCGGTTTGTCCCGAGCGAAAATACCGATTGTCTTCGTGAAGCAAGACGGATGTGCCGTACATCACGGTTGACTGAATGATATGTTCCCCGTAAGAACTGGCAAAGCGCCGGGCGTAACCCTCGTCCCCCTGACCCCACTCATGTGGTAGGTCGAGTGCTTGGTTGATCCCCGCACCTGCCGCGGATCTCAGGAAGGATTCGGCGCTGAACATGTGCTTGAAGTAATAATGCAACCGCTCGGTCTGGGTCATGGACACGTACGCCCGCGGCGGGGACGAAACCGCTGCCGAGGAAGGCTCGGCCCGATCTGCCGCCCCGGTCGAGGGATTCGTTTGCGCCAGAGAGCACTGCACAATGAACGCGGAGGCCAGGCAGTTCGCAATTCCCTTGCCGAGCCATAAGGTGGGACGCATCATGAGACTCCTTCAGCTGATGTTAGGCGCGCTCCGTGCCGCAGCGGTCTAACGTACCGTTAGATGAAGGTTTGGCCTGTTGGGCTGCGCGATTTTTTCAACATCGATAAACTGCTGACTTACCCGGCCGCCACCCAAGCCGGTCCCAGCCTGCCGCAAATCCGTGGTTCACCCGGCCGCAGAGGCGCCAAAATCTGGCGGGCGAGCATGCGCACGGCGGTCAGTTACTGTCTCTGCGGCGGCACCAGGGTATAGCGCTTGGCCCAGTAAGGCACGTCGCCGATCGGATTTCCGGACACAACAATCTCAACGCGGCGATTTTGCTCACGGCCGGCGGCACTGGCATTAGAGGCCAGGGGCCGGGTATCGCCTAACCCGCGCGCAAGAACTGCGCCGGCGGGTAAGCCATGGCTTACCAAAACGTCGCGGACGGCTTCCGCGCGCTCGGACGAAAACCTCTCGTGGCCATCCACTTCCACGCTCAGATCCGGATGCGCTCTGAGCAGGGCCGCAAGACGAGCCAGACGCTCATATACGGCCGGGCTCACACGTGTCCCCAGGAAATCGTTATCCGGTACGGTGAGCGTCAGGCCGCGGGGCGTGTCACGCGCGGACAACACCGCGTTAAACTGCTCGAGCAACTGCAGCCGCAATTGTTTCTTCCGCTGCTCATCGCGGTCCGGAGCCGGCCGGCTTTGAACGGGTGGCGGGGGCGCCTGTTGGACGGATGCCGCCACGGCAACAGCGGCGGCAGCTTGCGCCTCGGCTTGGTGTTTGGCGGCGCGTTCCCGATCGAGTAAGGCTCGATCGGCGGCCGCCTGGGTTTGCGCCGTCTGAGCGGCGGCCTCAGCCCGGGCTCTCAACTCCTCAGCCCGCGCCGCCTGCTCCTTGGCCCTGCCCAATTCGTTATCCTGTTTGCGCTGAATGGCGAGGATGCGCGCGTCTTCAGCGGTTTGTGCGGCTTGGCGCGCGAGCGTGACGACGCCGGTCACGCCGGCTTTATGATCCTGCGCGACTTGAGCCTGGCGCAACAGATCCTGGGCTTTGGCGAGGGTATCCGGCGCGTAACGGCCAGCCTCCGCGGACTGGGCGATCTGGACCGCGTTCTGCGCCTCGTAGAGTTCCACCAGTGACTGGTATTGATCTAAGGACAGTCGCGGAGCATTGGCTTCGGCTAGCGCCAAACTGTCCGGCACATTGTAGGTGTAGTGGCCGCGCGGTAGTAGCTCGTACTTCGCCTGGATGGGCTCGGTTGAGCCGATTGTATCGGGACGAGGCTGGTTCTCCAATACGACCACGTCGCTCGGCTGGCGTACGGTCGAATAGGGCTCGGCTGTAACGATCAGCCCGAACGCCTGCAAATCGGTGGTGACGCGGAGCCGGGCTTTATCCGAGCTACCAGCCAGGATTTCACCCAGGTTCTTGGCGTGCCCGTCCGGGGTGATCGCCCACAGCACGTATGTCAGATATTCACGGCCGAAACGCGTGGGAGCCAGCAGATGTTCGAAGTGGGCATCGATTTCCGTGCGCCCCTCCTTGGACTCCACAATCGCTCCGCCTTTGGAAATGGGCAATAGGACGGTGCCGCGAAAATCGATGTTGGTAGGTCCATTGCGGTACTGGTAATCGATCGCACTCACCGTGCGACCGACCACAGTCACGCGATACAGCGGGACGGTGGCACTGTGATCGGGGTGGGTTTGTGCACTCGCAGCGAGTGTAAAGAAAATACCAAGTGTTGTGCCTACAAGCAGCTTACTAACCATGGCAGGTTCACCTCCTGGAGAAGGTGAAGCAACTGGTTGTCCTTTCGGAACACCTGCGTAGCTGGCTCTGTGCTTTATTAGACAGTCTGCACTGTGGCTGTTGGCATCAACCGTGCTCCCGGTCCAGAAGCCAGCGTTTGGAGGGAAGAAAATGCACTTAGGCCGCCGATTGATGTTCTCTTTGCTTGGTGGTGTGGCCGTGGTTTCCATGGTCTTCGCCCTCTATCAGGCTATGGCGGAGATGCACGCCATGAGAGAAGAAATCCAGCGGCAGGCGCTGGTATTGGCCGAGAGCCAGCAGAAGCCGGCCGAGCAAGTGCTTCAAGGCGGCTCTCCCAGCGAGTTGCAGGCATTCGTCGACCAGTTTCAAAACCACGAGCGCCTGGCCGGTGTAGCCATCTACGATGCGAAAGGACAGCCGCTGGCGATCACGCGCGGTCTGGCGAGCCATCTTGCGGGAACCCCGCTCGCGGTCGCCCGTGCCACCACGGAGGAACAGGTTCGCGGCGAGTTCCTCTCCTTGGGTGGCGAGCCGATGCACATTCTCGCCTTGCCCCTCAGTGCCGATGGGCACTCGCTCGGAGCGATCGCCATCTTTCATAACGTGGCCTTCATTGCGGCCCCGGTCTGGCGGCATGCTCTTACCAGCGTCGTACAAACGCTGCTCATCGTCGGCATGACGCTCCTGATTATCCGCTGGAGCCTGGGAAAGCCCCTTCGGCACATGGCGCAATGGCTGCGCGATCTGCGCACCGGCAGCGTGTCCGCCTCCGGCCAACCGCCCAAGGATGAAATTTTCCGTCCTCTCACGAGCGAAGTAACACAACTGGCGACCAGCCTGAACGTGGCACGGGCGGCAGCCGAAGAAGAGGCCCGCTTGCGGGATGCCGCCTCATCCCGGTGGACAGCCGAGCGGCTGCGCATTTCGATGCATGGCAAGCTGCAAGGGAGCCGGCTGTTCGCGGTCTCCAATCGCGAACCGTACGAGCACTCGTGTCAGGGAAGTTCCATCGTCTGGTCCGTTCCCCCTAGCGGCCTGGTCACCGCTTTGGAGCCCGTGCTGCGAGCCAGCGATGGAACCTGGATCGCACAGGGCACCGGCAACGCGGACAAGGAAACCGCCGACGAGCTCGGCCGCCTGCGCGTGCCGCCGGATCATCCCCAATACACGCTACGCCGCGTATGGCTCAGTAAAGAAGAGGAAGACGGTTTCTATTTCGGCTTCGCCAACGAGGGGATCTGGCCGCTCTGCCACATCGCGCACACGCGGCCGGTCTTCCGTACGCAGGATTGGGAGCAGTACCGAGTTGTGAATCACAAGTTCGCCGCCGTCGTCCTCGACGAGATGAGCGGTGAAAAGGAACCGGTCGTGCTCGTCCAGGATTATCACTTCGCGTTGCTGCCGCGCCTGATTAAGGAGCGCCGGCCCGATGCGCGCGTCGCCATCTTCTGGCACATTCCGTGGCCGAATCCCGAGGCTTTTGGCATTTGCCCGTGGCAGCGCGACCTGCTGGACGGCATGCTGGGAGCGGACTTGATCGGATTCCATATCCAGGCCCATTGCAATAACTTCCTCCAAACGGTGGATCGCGCCCTGGAGTCGCGCATCGATTGGGAGCACTTCGCGGTCAATCGCCGCGATCACATCACCGAAGTGCGGCCGTTCCCGATCAGCGTGGCATTCAACGGCAATGGCGAATCCGCCGCGGTGGATGCCTCCGCCGAGGAGCGCACGAACTTGTTTCGCGAACTGGACGGGAAGCCGGCCTTCCTCGGATTGGGAGTCGATCGCGTCGATTACACGAAGGGCATTCTCGAGCGGCTGCGTGGAGTCGAGCGGCTTTTCGACCTGTATCCCGCGTACCGTGAGAAGTTCACCTTCATCCAAATCGGCGCACCCAGCCGCACGCACATCAAGCGCTATCAGGATCTGCTGACGGAGGTCGAGGAAGAAGCCGAGCGGATCAACCGCCGCCTGCGCACCGGTGCCTGGAGGCCCATCGTCTTCATGAAGCGGCACCACAGCCATGCGGAGATTCAGCCCTATTATCGTGAGGCGGACGTGTGTCTGGTAACTTCCCTTCACGATGGCATGAACCTGGTAGCCAAGGAGTACATCGCGGCGCGCTCCGATGAGCAGGGAGCCCTGATCCTGAGCCGTTTCACGGGCGCCAGCCATGAGCTGGCCGATGCGTTGGTGGTCAATCCTTATGACACCGACGAACTGGCGCAAGCCATTCACACCGCTCTCACCATGCCTGCGGAAGAGAAAAGAGCCCGCATGCAGCGTATGCGCGCGGTCGTGCAGGAGAACAACGTGTATCGCTGGGCCGGCAACCTGATCGGTGAGCTAGCCGCAATCCGCCCGGAGCCGGCGGCGTCTGCCGGCGCCAAAGGCCAGTCTGGCGCGCGCAGCCGGCGGCTCGCGTTGGCGCAAGTGGGAAAGGGCGCGGCGTGACGATCTCGCGCACCGCGATGGTGTGCTTGCTCCTGGGGTTCTGTGCCGCCGTGCGAGCGGCCGCCGAGGATCCTCTGAATCGCGATTCACCGCAGAGTTCCGCTACGGCCTTTCTGGCCGCCTGTCACGCGCATGACTATCAACGCGCCTGGAGATATATCGATCTGCGGAAGCTCCCCGCCGGACAGCGGCTCAAGGATGGCACGCAGCTAGCCCAGCAGTTGCAGCAGATTCTCGATCGAGACTCACAGTTCGACATTGCGGCCCTTAGCAAGAATCCCGAGGGCAAGCACGCGGGGACGGATCGGGAACGTGTCGACTCTTTTACCGTGAAAGACAAGCCGGTGCCATTGGAACTGGAGCGCGTGACCCTCCGTTCAGGAGCCAAGGTCTGGCTGTTTTCCTCCGCCAGCGTCGATCTGATTCCGCAGATCGCACGGATGGTCAGCGATTCGCCCGTCGAGAGGCATTTGCCGGATCCGCTGGTGAACTGGAAGCTGATGGATACAGCACTGCGTGGTTCCATCGGTGTTGTTCCTCACGCTCGTTGGTAGCGTCTTGGCCGGGCCGCCTTCTTCGAAACCCGACGCATCTGGCTGCGTCGCGGAGGCGGAAGGCTTTCTCAACGGAAGGCTTGGGGTTTGGCAACAACGCCTCGACCTCGCCAACTGGAAAATCTCGATTGTCATCTCCCCTGCGACCGAGTTGAAAGTCAGGACGCTGGGGAACATCCACTGGGATGCAGACAAAAAGACGGCGGTCATTCGTGTGCTGGATCCTTCGGGCTACGGGCTGTCGTGTGGCGAGTTGCTGCCCGACATGGAGTTGACGTTGGTACACGAACTGGTTCACTTGGAGCTTTTTTCCTTGCCGCATTCTCCGGCCGGCCGCCGCGAAGAGGAGTTCGCAGTCAACCGCATCGCCGATGCGCTTATGCAGCTCGACCATCAGAATGCGACTCTCCGGGCCGAAGCGAATGGGAGCGGACGGACTGTCGCGCTTGACTCCAAGGCGGATATACCACGCTCACGTGCGGATGTTGCCGGCTCCAACACAGTCACCAAGTAATTTTCCTGCGGCGCAGCTCGGCGCGGGTACCCGCTGGGCCGGGCGAACTTCACCGGCGCGCACATCCGAAGAATGACTTGGACGGTGCCTCACCATCGATGTTGTACCGGGCGAGACATAAATCGGCCTGCCGGGTTCGAACACTAGGCGCGAAATGTCGCTCTTATCGAATCGTCCCGTGCAAACCGCCGCGTGCTCCGCATTCGCAAGCCTTCTTCTCATTGGCCCCGCCGCACTTGCGCAGAACAATCCGCCTGTGTGGATGCCGGTTGACGCGAGCTATAACTTTGCCTACGCCCCATCGCCAAGCCAAACTGTGAACGCACCCCAGGGGCCCTACAAGTTCTACTTCCTGGACACAATAACGCCAACGACGCAAGGGTACGAGTGCTTGAACAGCATCCCCGGCTTAAACTTCTGCGGCATACCCGATCAGGAACTGCCGCCGTCCGGAGGTCCTTGCTCCTGGAACGAGGCCAGCTCGGGCATGGCGCCGCCATATTGGTACTTCGACAACAGCGGGAGCCTTCAGTTACTGACCGGGACGATCGTAAGACAGGTCCCCGCAATCGGCTCGGTGTATGCATCTCCACAGCCCACAGACCGTTTCCGTGGAATCCAGCTCCTCGCGACTTTGAATCCCGCGGGTCAGGTTTCTCCCGCCAACAGTACAGGCGCGATGTACTTCGCTAGCAATCCCTGCGTATCTGGCGATCTGGAATACGGATTCGCGCACGTCAACTGCCGCCCGCCGGACTGCTATTCCTACGCAGGTACACAATACGCCAACAACATAATCTTCTACTACAGCGCGAATACGAACTGTCCCTCCGCGGGGTCCATTTATGGCTGTTATCTCGTAGAAGGTCAGCCGCCGACGGAGAATGTTCGAGCCTGCGGCGGCGCGGTGTCCTTTTTGGTGCAACCGAATAGCAATCCGGATGACAGTCACGATTACACGTATTACTATAGTGCCTGGACCTTCTTGAATGGCGCGAACGGTGTGTATGAGATGGCGTTCGCGCTGACGGATCCGTACAGCGGGTCCGTTCCGATTGAGTGCGTGGGTAACCCGAGGGCCAAAGCGAGCACCGGATGGGGTCAGTCGCCGCAGTGGCGGGCGTCCGCTACATGCACCTATGCGCCAGTCAACGGACCAGCCACTGGCTTTGAGGTGATCTATGAGGCGGACGATACTTGCAGTCCGTACTTCCCGGTGCGGACCCTTTACGATACGCCCGGCAGCGTGATTGTTGGCCTGGTGAACGGCGACAATGCGGCGGGCCCCCCGACGGACGCAATCGCATTGCAGGTGGCGGCACAGGGGATCAAAATCGGTAAGTAAGCGCTAGTGGATCAACCCGGTAATCGGCACTCGAATGAAACGAGGAATGTAGTCATTGGCGCAGACCAGATCCTGCCCAACATTCGCGTTTACATTATAGGAAATCAACACGCCCGAACTGTCGGCGAATTCCGGATGGTCCTTCGGATTGTAAGTATAGAGCGTGCCTGTACTGCAGCCCGGCGCGCCAGACTCCGGAGTGACGTAGACGATGGTCCGTTCGGTCCATGGCCCGACCGGAGTGCAGGAATAGTAGGTCACTACATTCTTCCAGTCCGGATAGAGCGGCGACCAGGTCTCCATGCCCGCCATCATGTAGAACACGCCGGCGCCGGCAGTGTGCTGCGTCACGCTGTACTCGTTAGTGATAGCGGGAACTCCGGCCATTGGCGTGGCGTTCGATTGGCTCGTAACCCAGCTTTTTGAGGTCGCATTCCAGTACTCCCAGGCCGCTGGAGTGGTCAGGTCGCTATAAGAAGACATACGCGCCACGTAGGGCAGCTTCTGCCACGTTCCCGGATCCAGGATGCCATATAGGTACAAATACTTCCCTGCCCGTAGGAGTTGGGAGCCCCACTCGATGGTGAGGTCCGGAAGGGCCACCGAAGCGACCGATTGGGTCGTCAGAGACGGCCACGAAAGCGTTGCCACCGAGTTTCCCTGAAAGTCGAACGAGCCGGTCCACTCCAGCAGCATGATTTGGACTTCGTAGACGCCCGGCGCGGTCTCGAACACCATTGCGTCTCCCTGCCAAAACCAGTTATTCGGATTCGAGGGCGTAAAGTACGAGGTGGTTTGGGGCGGATATCCCAAGGTCGTGATCGCATTGGTGCCTGGCGTTGAGTGAGTCAGCGAATTATGCGCCGTGAACAGCCATCCTGACCGTAAGCGTGTCTGTGGGTTGACGGTGCCGATATAGGAGTCCGACCACATCCACAGATCGGTCCCATCGGGAAGCAAAACCGAGTAAGTACCATCACCTCCGGTCCAGCCGGGTCCGTTTTGGGTAACCAGCGTATCGAAGGAGGTATCCGGCGTTCCTTGGCCGGGGACCGGCGGTAGCTGGCAAGTCTGGGCACCCAGAATCGCGCAGCCGAAGCAAACAAACGCTAACGTTTCGATTACGGCACGAACAAACATGTGGACCATTATATCGCGTGCCATGACTAGCGTGGAGCTATCGCGCATCCTTCAAATACCTGTCGAACCACGCGATAGAGCGCTCGAGTGAGTCCATCTGGTTCTCGCGCTTGGCAAAGCCGTGCCCCTCGCCTGGATAGTAGTGCGCGTCCACGGTCTTTCCGTACTTGCGCAAAGTGTTCACGACCTGGTCGGCTTCCTCTTTGGGATCGCGAATATCGTTTTCACCCTGCAGAACTAGCAGGGGCGCCTTGGCGTTTTGAAAGTACTTGATAGGTGAAGCGTCCTCGTATACTTTACGGTCTCTTACCGGGTCGCCGAGTAATGACTGGTCGTACTGCTGGAGCTCGGGACTCTCGTGCGCCTGTTCCGTCAGCCAGTCGGTGATCCCAAAAAGTTCCACGGCGGCGGCCCACACATCGGGCGTTTTCCCAATCGCCATCATGGCCATATATCCGCCATAAGATCCGCCGATGATCCCGATTTTCTTCTCATCGACGTAGCCGGTAGCCACTAGGAACTTCGCCGCATAGACTTCATCTTGCAGGTCGCCGCCACCCAGGTCTTTGTAATTAGCCGTCTGGAACTCCATGCCGTAGCCCGTCGAGCCGCGAACATTCGGAGCGATGCAAACGTAGCCGCGCGAGGCGAGAGCCTGGGCCGTGCGGTTGAAGGAATCGAGCGTCTGGCCGGTAGGTCCGCCGTGGGGCAGCACCACGCCAGGATTAGCTCCATCGCGCTTCAGGTTGAACGGCACCCACAGAAACGCGCTGACGATCTTGCCGTCGAAGGTCCGGTAGTGGATGAGTTGCGCGGCTGGAAGCTTCGCTGAGTTGAGTCCGGCGAGGACGGAGAAGGTAAGCTGCCTGGCTTGGCGGGACTTGAAATCATACACCCAAAGGTCGCCTGGGCGGTTGGAGCTTTGGTGAGAAACCAGCAGCCGGTCGCCCGAAGGCGAGAATGCCGTGGGCCGGCCAGCCGGACTTGTCAGTCCATCGTGGAAGCTCAGGGGCTCGGATCGCGCTGAGCCGCGTTCCGCGACGTAAGTAGTCGTGCGGCCGTCTTCGTTGACGACATAAGTGAATCTCTCACCGCGCGGCGCAAAATCGCCCGGTTCGGCATCCCACTTCAGATCCGTCACCCAAGTGAGCTTTTTGGCGGCGACTTCCAGCAGGGCAACGTTCGAGTAACCGCCTTTCTCATTCGAACTAATCGCCAATGTTCGGCCGTCCGCGGAAACAGAGGACGCCCGATATAGGATGTCGCCTGTGTGAGGCGTCAGGTTTTGGAGCGCGCCACTCTCCACGTCAATCCGATAAATTTCCGAATCCGTTCCTGCTGCATTGGCGCGATTGGCGAAGAGGCTCCGTCCATCCGGGCTCCACGCCACGATTCCCCACCTGCGGCTTCGGGACTGCTCGCGAGTAAGGTTGCGAACCTCGTGGCTGTGCCAGTCGAGCAAGGCAACGTCAAAGCTCGGCGACGTCTTAGGCTTGATGGAAACGGCGAGAGTCTTGCCGTCAGGCGACCAGTGCGGATTGGTTTCGGAGATGTCGGGAGTCTTCGTCAGGTTGACGGGTTGTCCGCCCAAAGCCGGGACCGCATAAAGGTCATAGATCTCGCCCCCGGCGTAGTCCTGATCGTAGACAATCCACCTTCCGTCAGGCGACCAAGTCGCGGCTGACTGGCGGTCATCCGACTGCGTCAACTGGATGGGCCAACCGCCTGCAGCCGGGACTTTCCACAGGTTGTTGCGGCCCGTGAGGTTGGTGGTGAATACGATTTCGTCACCGTCGGGCGACCATGCGGGGCTGCTGGTGGAACGTGTGTAGACCAACTCTTCGATGGCTACCGGCGCCGCGTCCGGGTTGGACGCAGAGACAATCGACTTGGGGTCCGTGACCTTTCGGTCATCGGGCGATGATGCGCCGCAGAGCGCGGCGGCTGAGAATACAAGCGCGAATGCGAGTTTCATTTCACGATAGCTCCGACAACTCCTGCACGGCGCGCCATCCCTGATCGATCGCTTGGTCCGTATAAGCCGCCGCGGCGGCATCTGAGTTGGCGACGGCGATGCGTCCGAAGCGCTTCCTGCCTATTTCGCAGGGGCGCTGGCCTTCCGGCCAATCAGGATCCCAGAGCGCGTTGTACTCATACGCGTAACCGTGCGGCCAGCGGTTGACGGTGATGGCCGTGATGTCGCGCGCGGGATCGAAGCCGCCCGGCGCGAGGATGCGCGCCAGTTGGTCCCGGATCTTTCGCTCGAACGTCTCGAATGGCGTCGTCAACAATTCCACGCGTCCGGCGCGATGCTGATCTCTTTCCGGCAGTCCCGGCTGGCACGGCGTGCGCGTCATCCGCAGCAGCATGGGATCTTCGGGCGACTGCGGGCATTTGTAATCTCCGATGCTGACTGGCTCATCGAGGTGCACGCCCGTGTGGTACATACCGGGGGACGTCACGCTGCGTATGCCCAGTTTGTGGAACGCTGTCCAGTTTCGAGCGGCCACCACGGTGTAGACCAGCGGCACTTTCGCGCCATATTGCAGAGCCTGTTTCTGAGGTTCCGGCAGTTCCGGGCACAGATACGGGATCACCATGTTCCAGCACGCCATGACCACCGCCTTCGCCCGCACCGTCGAGACCTGCTTTTCGCACGCGTAAGTGACTTCTACTTCTTTCGCCGACCCCGGATCGCCCACATGCCGCGCGCGCACAACCGTGCTGTTCAAACGAATCCGGACCGGCGAATCCAGGCGGTCGAGACGACTGTAATCGAATTTCGCGGTGACAATGTCCTCGGCAGTTTTGCCGGGCGCCACGCCGGGGATCAGGGCGCGCACCAGCATGCGCGCGATCGAGGCGTTGCCGTCGGGGAAGTGGAAGAAGTAAGGCTCGGGGTCTTTTACGAGGTCGCCGCCGGGTGTGAAATCGACACGTGCGGACGGTAGGCGATCGAGGTGCATTCCCTGGAAGCCCGCATAGCGCATGGCCCAGCAATCGAGCGCCGATACCGCGTCGATCCCAACGCCGAAAAGTCCGTGCGGGCGCGTCTGATAAAACGCCACGACGGCGGGATCAACCTTCGCAAACTTGAGCAGAAAATCCTTGTAGCTCATTCGCGAGAGCCGGTCCTTCTTCTCCGCTTGCGAAAGTCCTGGCACGTAATCGATCTCGCCGGTCTGCAGGCGGGCAATGTCGCGCTGCGCTGCGGCCGGCAGAGGCGTCTTCGTGAGAAACGCGGCCATCCCTTCGCCGCTGGCTTGCCCGATTACCAGACGATCCGCGCCGAAGGTTTCCTTGTCGAAGAAAGTGGCCGGCTCCAGCCGGCGATAGACGCTGTGATCCGCGCACCTGGCTTCGAGCGCGGGCGGATCGATCCCCAGGTCCGTCATCAGGCCGCGGGCTTCCTTGCTGTACGCGTATGGCGATTCGATGGCTAGCGTTCCGCCGTTGGCCAGCAGCATGCGCCCACCGGAACGGAGTTCGTTGCGTTTCGCATGGCCTCCGAAATCGTCGTGGTTATCCAGAATCAGGATGCGGGCGGACGGGCCTGTGCGCGCGCGATAGAAATACGCTGCGGCCAAGCCGCTGATGCCCCCGCCGACGATCGCCAGATCGTAGGTCTCATGCGTGTCGACAGGACGCCCCGCCGTTTTCCAGAATTTCCCATCCCGCAGCGCGTGGGCCGCTTCCCACGATCCGTCATGGCTTCCCCGCATGCCGGTGAGCGCGGGGGGATAGTAGCCGGTGTTGTCTTGCTGCGACGCGCGGCCAGTTTCTTCAAGCCCGAGCAGCCACGCGGCGGCGCCGGCGGACATCGTTGCGCCATTCAGGAAGTCGCGCCGGGTGATGGGGCGGTGCATGCCTTATATTCCTGGAATGCGGGGCAGGCGCGCAACTGTCGCATATAATTGGTCCGCATGCCCTCCGCCGGCGCGCCGCCGCTTCCGCCACTCACGGCCAACCAGATCCGCAGCTTCCTGGCGGCCTGGGGCGGATGGGCGCTCGACGGCATGGACTCGTTCATCTTCGCGCTGGTGCTGATCCCTGCGCTTAAGGATTTGTTGCCGCGCTCGGGAATCGCCGGCACGCCGGCGAACATAGGCTTCTACGGCGGTCTGTTGTTTGCGATGTTCCTGGTGGGATGGGGCCTCGCGTTTTTGTGGGGTCCGGTGGGCGACCGTTTCGGGCGGGTGCGCACGCTCACTCTGACCATTCTCTGTTACTCGCTGTTCACTTTTCTCGGAGCCGTGTCCACCAGCGTCTGGTCCCTCGGGACATGCCGCCTGCTCGCCGGATTCGGCATCGGCGGCGAATGGACCTTGGGAGGCGTCCTGATCGCCGAGGAGTGGCCGGAAGCGCGCCGCAAGGCCGGCGCTGGTTGGATGCACACGGGCTATTATTTCGGCATCTTTCTGGCTGCGATCGCCAACGCCATTATCGGCGCGGCGTTCGGCTGGCGGGCGATGTTTGTGCTCGGCGGCGCGCCCGCTCTGCTGGTAAGCTACATCCGGCGGGGTGTCCACGAACCCGCGCGCTGGACGAGGCAAGCCGGCGCCGTCCGAGGCGCTGGCGTTTTTGGTGCGCCCCTGAGGGATCTGTTCTCGCCAGCGCTACGCCGCCGCACCATCCTGAACTCCATCTATCTGCTCATCTCGATGACGGGTCTCTGGGCGGGGTCGGTCTATGTCCCCTCCTCCGTGACGCAGATCGCCACGCGGGCGGGGCGCAGTGCCGTCGCGGCCGCACACCTGGCTTCCTGGGCCACCATGCTGCTTTCGGCCTGCACCATCGTGGGATGCCTGCTTGTGGCGCCGCTGGCCGAGCGCATCGGACGCCGCGCGACGCTCGCCTTCTATTTCGTGCTGATGTTCCTCGCTATCGTCTTCGTATTCGGCTGCGCGTTCTATCTGGCGCGCGGCGCGTTGGAGTGGTTCCTGTTCTCGCTGGCGTTGCTGGGCTTGGGCGGAGCGAACTTCGCGGTTTACACGCTGTGGCTGCCGGAGCAGTATCCAGTCTCATGCCGGGCCAGCGCCTTCGCCTTTGCGACATCCGTTGGGCGCTTCGTGGCGGCGGGCGTCACCCTGCTGGTCGGCGCGGCCATTGCGCACTTCAGGACTCTCGGCATGCCAGTGGCCTGGACTTCCGTCGCGTTCCTGCTCGGCTTACTGGTGATACCCTTCGGGGAGGAGACTCGCGGCAAGGCGCTTCCGGAATGACTCTGAACCAGCTTTTCGATCTCTCTTTCCTCCAGCGCCGTGAGGAGATCGGGCTCGAGTGGCAGGGCCGCAGCTTCACGTTCGGGGAGATCGGCGCCCGCGCAGGCCGTATGGCGAATGTGCTGCGCAGTCGCGCCTTCCAGCCGGCTGACCGCCTGTGCGTGCAGCTTGCCAACTGCGTGGAGATGATCGATCTGTACTTGGCCTGTTTGCGGCTGGGCGTCATCTTTGTTCCCGTCAACGTGCTGTACCGCGAACGCGAAGTCGCGCATATCCTCCACGATGCCGCGCCGCGGCTTTTCATCACTCAGGACAATCTCGCGGAGCTTATGGGCGAAGCCGATGCATCGAGTGAGGGCTGCGCCGCCGCGGCTCTGGACGGAGATTCGCTGGCCGCGCTTGTCTACACCTCCGGGACGACCGGCGCATCGAAAGGTGCCATCCTGACCCACAACAACTTCGCGGCAAATGCCGTCAACCTGCTCGCCTGCTGGCAAATTACCGCTGCGGACCGCTTCCTGTTGGCGCTGCCGCTGTTCCATGTGCATGCCCTGGGTAACGGCCTGCACTGCTGGCTGCTCAGCGGTTGCCGCATGCGGCTGCTCGAACGGTTCGAGCACCGGAGAGCCGCCACCGAGTTTCTGGACTTCCGGCCCACGCTGTTCTTCGGCGTGCCGACGATTTATACGCGGCTCCTCGAGAACGCGCCGGAGATCGCGCGTACGATCGGGCGAAGCATGCGCCTGTTCGTCTCGGGCTCGGCGCCGCTGCCTCCGCGAGTGCTGGAAGATTTTCGCGCGCTGTTCGGGCATACGATTCTGGAGCGCTACGGGATGACGGAGACGCTCATGAACATTTCGAACCCGTACGCCGGCGAACGCCGCCAGGGCAGCATCGGCTTTCCGCTGCCGGGCGTTTCCGTACGCCTGCTCGACGACGCGGGCGCGGCCGTTGCGCCGGGCGAAACCGGCGAAGTCTGGCTGAAGGGTCCCAATGTTTTTGCGGGCTATTGGAAGAATGAAGAGGCGACCAGGGCCGCGTTTCGGGACGGATGGTTCCGCAGCGGAGACCTCGCCAGCGTTTCGCCGGACGGCTACTACACGCTGTGCGGGCGGCGTAGCGACTTGATCATTTGTGGAGGCTTCAACGTTTATCCGCGGGAAATCGAGGAGTTCCTCATGGAGCAGCCGGAGGTCGCCGAAGCCGCCGTGGCCGGGGTGCCGGACGGACTTAAAGGCGAGATCCCGGTGGCTTGGATCGTGGCCCGCGTCGAGTTCGATGTAGCTACGCTGGACGCACGCTGCCGGCTGAACCTGGCGTCGTTCAAAGTGCCGCGCGCCTTTGTGCGGGTGGATGCGTTACCCCGTAATGCTCTCGGCAAGGTGCAGAAGCACGCTTTGCCCCGGCCGTAGGCGCCATCAACCGTGTTGGCAGGCTTCCCCAAGTCACTGCTCACGCAGCGCGCGGATCGGATCGATCGATGCGGCCCGAGCAGCCGGAATGATGGCCGCGAGAAAAGCGCAAACTCCCAGCGAAGCCACGGCGACCGAGAGCGCAAACGGATCCCAACTCAGTACTCCGTAAAGCTGGGACGACATCAGCCGTCCGGCGCCGATGGCCAGAGGTACACCGAGAATGAATCCGAAGGCGACTGTCCGAAACGCGCCGCGCAGAACAAGTTGGACCACATTTCCCCAACCGGCGCCAAGCGCCACGCGCACACCGATCTCGCCGGTGCGTTGCGCGACGGCATAGGCCGTCACGCCGTAAAGCCCGACCGCAGCCAGAATCAACGCCACGATTCCGAACAAACCCGCCAAGCTGGCCACCGCGCGCTGTTGGTCGAATTCAAGCTCGACCTGCTGCTGCATGGTGCGCACACCGATCACCGTCAGGTTCGGGTCCGCCGCGCTGAATGCTTTTCTGACGAGCGCCTCCATATTCGCCGATTTGCCGCGCGTCACCAGCAGAGCCGCGCCAATAAAGTGCGAGCGCAACTCGAGTTTTTGCATCAGCTCTTGTTTGTAATTCACACGCTGCGCCAGGGACACGAAAAACATGGGACGGGCAGGCTTATCCGGCTCCACGTATTTGGCATCGCGCACCACCCCAACAATACGGAACGTGCCGGCATTTTCCGGCATGTCAATGCCGAAGTGTTTGTCGAGCGGATCTTCGTGCGAAAAAAATCGCCGGACGAAGGCCTCGTTCACGACCGCCACGGGTTCGGTGGTGACGGTATCGGCAGTGGTGAAACCTCTGCCGCGAACGATCGGCTGACCGACGGCTTCGAGGTAGCCGGAGCTGACGCGATCCCAGGACGCCACCGAGTTCTCGCTGAGAACCGCGGGCGGATGGCCGGCGACGAAGATGAGCTCGCCCCAATTGTCGGTGAGGGGATTGTAGAGCGCCAATCCGGTTCGCTCCACGCCAGGTATCTGATGGAGACGGTCCTCTACATCGCGATAAAGAGCATCGAGGCGGACCGGCGTATAAGTAGCTGGCGGCGAGTTCAACTGGACGGTGATCCGGTTGGCTATCTGGAATCCGAAGTCCTGGCGCTCGAGATTGCCCAGGCTGCGCGCCAGCATAGCGGCGCCGGACACCAGGACAACCGACAGCGTGGCCTGCACGATGAGCAGCGCTCTGCGCGAGAAAGAGGAGCTATCGCGAGTGCTCCGGCCGCTTCCGCGAAGCGCTTCCGCCGGGTCCGTATGGGTGGCGAACCAGGCGGGCGCGGTGCCAAAAAGCACGCCTGTCAACAGCGATAATCCGAACGCAAATGCCAATACCGGAATGGATGGCGTCGCGCTGATGGGAAGGACGCGGGCGCCGTGAAATGCCAGCGCCAGAATGAGCCGGGCGGCGCCTACTGCCACCAGCAGGCCGGCCACGCCGCCGCCGATCGCCAGCAAAACGCTTTCCCCCAGGGACTGCAGAACGACGCCGGAACGCGAAGCGCCTATAGCGAGACGGATGGCGGTCTGGCTGCGGCGCGCCATGCCGCGGGCCAGCAGCAGATTGGCGACATTCGCGCAGGCGATCAGCAGCACCAGGCCGCAGACTGCCAGCAGAATCTGAAGGCTGCGCCCGTAATCCTCTTTCATAGCGGCAACGCCCCCGCCGGCGGGTACGACATTGATGTTTTGTTTGGGAAGCAGGCGCGTGATTTCGGGCATCCACGCCGCCGGATAGCCGCTCTCGTTCTGTATCCATTGCCGCAGCACCGTGGTCAGCCGCGCCGACATGCCGGCGGTCGTGGCGCCCGGCCGCAGTCTCCCGATCGCGCGCAGCCACGCCGAAACCGACTGCCGCAGCAGCGTTCCTTCGCCGTCTATCAAAGGCTCCTGTTGCACCGGCACCCAGAGATCCGGCGGATCGCTCCGCAGCGTCTCGCCGAAGAAGCCGGGCGGAGCAATGCCAACGATAGTGAACGGATGCCCTTCGATAACGTAGTTCGCGCCGACTACCGAGTAGTCGCCGCCATAGGCAGCTTGCCAGGCGCGAAAGCTGAGCACGCCCACGGGCGGCGCCGCCGGCCGGTCGTCGTCGGGCGACAGCAGACGGCCGGCAAACGGGCGAATCCCGAAAGTGGAGAAGTAGTTTCCGGTGACGAACTCGCCGCGTACGGGTTGGGCAGCAGTCTCGACCCCTGCGCGCCGCACGCTGAATTGTCCCGAAGCGGCCTGAAACGCCGCTACCTCCTCGAACTCCGGCGCGGCCGCTTTCAGGCGCTCGTATAAAGGCCAGGAGTACATCCCCCACCGATCTTGCGGACCGCCCTCCACGCAGCAGTCGTTCCCATCTCCGATGCGGTATAAGCTGGCGGGATCGGCCACCGGCAAGGATCGCAGCATGACGGAATGGATGAGAGAGAAGATGGCGGTCGTTCCGCCGATGCCCAGCGCCAGCGTGAAAACGGCGGTCAGGGTGAAAACGGGCGAAAGGCGGAACTGGCGCAGGGCGTAGCGAATGTTACCGGCTAGGTATCGCATGGCAGACCTTCTCTGGCAATAACGAACATCCCAGCCGCCAGGTTCCAAATGTTGGGATCATTCTCCCAACAGCATGCGCTGATAGCGGCCCATCCAATACGGCAGGAGGAATGCGGCGCCGTCGTCTTCACCGCGACCATCGTTGCCGCCATCGACGTCGAACGGGTTGGTATTCCACTTCATGACGGGCCGCTCGTCGGGAGGCAGAAGCGTTTTGGCCTGGCGATGCTGGAAGCGGTCGGTCTCCGGTTCCATGACAATGTCCTTGCGATGCGAATTCTTCACGGTCCATTCGATGGTATCGACCGGCATACGGTAAAGCGTGCGGACGGCGCTCGGCAGGTCCACCGCCGCTTTGGGCCGGCCCGTGGCGTAAATGAAGGTCCAAAGCGGATTCTCTTCGCGTGCCATGTTCTCCCACCAGCCATCCAGCGCGGGCCGGTAATAGCGGTCCAACAAATCGCGGTCCGTTTCATACCGGAACAAACAATAAAAGGAGAGCATGGCCAGCTCTTCGTCGGAGTAGTTGATCTCTTGGCGCAGCTCCCGATAGCGGGTGGCGATTCGTGCGTAGCCCAAATCGATCGCCGCTTTTTGGTATTCCCGCGCGTATCGCGGATTGCCCGTGAGGTGCGCCGCCGTCTTCAGAAAGCTCAGAAGCTCCATGCTGTTCAAAGCGCTGTCCGCCGGCTCTTCGCGGAAGTAAGCTTGCGACCACTTGCCCCAGGTAGTGGGCTTGCCGGTCACCTCGATCAGATAATAGCCGTGATCGAGAATGTGATCCATGATCCGCGCGGCGGTCTGGGCGATACGCTGCTTCAAGGGTGCGTCATCGAGAAGATCGCTGGCCACGCTATAGAGAAAGAAGTGGCCCACGATTTCATCCGAGCTCGTGTCGCCTTTCCAGTAATATTGGCCATCCGCGGTCCAGTGCCATTGGCCGTCCGTGGGCATAGGCTCCCCCTTACGGATGTAGGAACGCGCCGGGAATCCGCGCCGGCCGGCGACCTCTTCCAGGAACAGCACGGCGTCGATGGACTTCCTGGCGTTCGCCAACGCCTCGGGCGACTTTGTGACGGCGTAGCGGAAGCATTCCGCCGCGGCGTACATAGATGTCCAGAGGCCGTCGTTGTCGTCGTCGCGCATCTGATTCGTGCTGAGATCGCCGGGCACGCGCAGGTTTGAGGGCGACACCAGACCGTGGCGGTCGTGGCGCTCGCGCACGCGCTTCTCAAACAGCGCCGCCTTCGCCGCCAGCGTCATGGGCCGGAGCTCGATGTGCGACACGCCCGTCTTGGTGCGCACCCATATGCCCGCGGTCTGGTCGGCGGCGAGTTGCCGCACCTCGTCATCCGGCAAGTAGCGCTTCCCGGCAAAATACTGCTGGCGATCGCGCGGCAGCGCATGCGGGTCGACCCGCACAAGGCGTTGGCTCGTGCCGTACCACACGGCGCCATCGGATGCTGTCGCGATGGCGGTGGAATCGGCGTGCAGCGTTGCTGGGACTCGCGGGTCGTCGAGCGCATAGAAGGTTCGGAACTTCTGGGGTTGCGGAGTCAGGCGCACCGGCTCCGCGGCATGGCCGATTGCCGCGATGGCGATCAGTCCCAGCATTCGAAATAGCAACGGCGCGCTTCTCATTTCATTCCAGTTGAGCACGCTTCGGTTATCCCGGCGGACTTGCTATCCTGCGATGTTGGTCCAACACCTCAAGCTTCTGTGGCGCGTGTTCTGGAACCCCTCCGCGGCGATGAGCACGATCCTGGATGTGGGCAGTCTGCTGTTTGCCAGCCTGGCCGTGCTGGCCGTTTCTCTATTGCTCAAAATTCCCTTGGGGCATTGGCTGCCGTTCAGTTTCTACACTCCGCTGCTGGTGCTGGCGGTGGTCTACGTTCCCGGCGTCCTGCTGCTCAGCAAAATGCTGGCCAGCCTGGGAGGAGGGTTTGGAAGCGTTTTCCAACGCGACTATTCTCCGCTGTTGACCTGCTCCGCGATGGCCTGGACCGCTGCCAATCTCCCGCTGGTGCTGGCTGCGTGGCTGCTGCCGGCTTCGCTCTTCGCGTTTGCCGCGGGCCTCGCGTATCTGTATTTCCTGATCCTGATGATCTTCGCGGTGCGCACGGTTTTCGGAACCGAGACCTGGATCGCGGTGATCGTGGTGTGCCTATCGTGGATTCCGCTGGTGGCGGCGGTCTTCCTATGGGGACCGGTGCGATTTGTGTTGGGCTGGCTGGCTTCTCCTTTCTTCCTGTTCTTCGCCTATTACTATTTGGGCAGCGAGATCGGCAACCTGGGCGCGGGCATGCGCAGAAGTCAGCATTTTCGCCGCATGCTGGAGGCGTCGGCCATCAATCCGCATGACGGCGAGGCGCAGTACCAGCTCGGCCTGATTTACCAGCAGCGCCATCAGTACACCGAAGCGTTGCAGCGGTTCCGCAATGCGGTGGCTATCGACCCGGCACTGACCGACGCGCACTTCCAGTTGGGACGCATCGCGCGCGAACAAGGGCGGCTCAAGGATGCCCTGGCGCACTTCCAGGCAGTGATGGATCAGGACGACAAGCACAGCCAGAACGAGGTCCTGCGGGAATTGGGAGCCGTGTACCTGGCCGCACGGCAGTGGGAGGATGCGCGGCAGTTTCTGGCGGAGTATATCGAGCGGCGGCCATACGATCCGGAGGGGCTCTTTTACCTCGGGCAAGCGCTGGACGGATTGGGCAAGGGCGACGAAGCCCGTGAGATGTACGAGCGGGCCAGCGAAGCCGCTCGCACGGCGCCGCGTTATCGGAGGCGCTTCACCGCCAAGTGGAGCCGGCTGGCGCAGAAGCAGATCCGCAAGCGCGCGGCTGGAGCCACCTAGTTGGCAGGCGAAAGCGCCTGCCCCATTTGGCCGCGGTACACTGGACACTCTGGAGCCAATGATGGCGGACCTCGATCGCCTCGTAAGCATCGCACAGGGCCTGCAGATCGGCAATGTCCGCCGCCATATCTTCCTTTGCTGCGATCAGACCAAGCCCAAATGTGCGCCCAAAGAAGCGGGCCTTGAATCCTGGGAATATCTCAAACGTCGGCTAGCCGAACTGGGTCTGCTCGCGGAAGGCAATTGCGTTTACCGCACCAAGGCCAACTGCCTGCGTATTTGCGAGCAGGGTCCCATCGCGGTGGTCTATCCCGAAGGAACCTGGTATCACTCGGCCACGCCGGAAGTGATCGAGCGGATCATCCAGGAGCACCTGATCGGCGGCCAGCCTGTGGAGGCCTACGTGTTTGCGCGCGATCCGCTCTAACGGGGCGCCGCCACAAACACCAGGAAATATTGATAGGGCAGGAAGTCGAAGCTCTTCGTTTTGCGGAAGCCGGCGGCTTCCATTTCGCCGATCATCTGGTCCTCGGAGATCTTCATGCTCTCGGGCGGGCCCACCGGGAGCGGCTTCTTATAGAAGTCGACGATCACGATGCGGCCACCCGGACGTAGCGCCTTCGCCAGCTTGGGATAGTATGCCGCGCGGTCGGCGATGTGATGCAACACGTCGCAGAAGAAGATGGTATCCACGGAGGCCGGCGGCAGCTTCGGATCGCCCGGCGCAGCTAAGACCGCTTCCACGTTCTTCGGAGCATCCTTCAGGGCAGCTTCCAGCAGTTTGGAATCGATGTCCACGGCGTAGACCTTTCCCGCATGCAGGGCGAACCGCCGCGTGAAATATCCGCTGCCCGCGCCGATGTCCGCCACTGTCTCAGCGGGTTTCAGATCCAACGCCATCATTACTTCGTGCGGTTTCTGCCAGGAGTCCCGCTGTGGGTCTTCCAGGACCCGCATGTATTCCTCTGCGGAGGCGGGCGCATGGTGCTGGTGCGCGGTCTGTCCAAATGCGGTTGCGGTCATCGCCTGTGCCAGCGCGGCCGCCAGCCAAATCCTCATGTTCGCTACTCCTCTGCCGGTTCCTCCGGCGGCTCGAAACTATCGAGCAAATCTGGATCGCGAGCGAATTTCTTCAAGACCGCGAGCGTGGTGGCCGATCGAAAACCGGCGCGCATTAGCCTGCGGTAGGCCGCCGCCAGGTCCTTCTCTGACTGAAAGAGATTCTCTTTGGGCGCCAGGCGGAACTTGCGCCGCACGAAATCCTCCGCCAGAGCCTCTTCGTCGATGCTTTCGTAGACCTTTCCTACGGTTTGTTGCGCCACGGCCGGAGCCACCCGCCGCCGCGACAGGTCCGCCAGCACGCGCGTGCGGCCGAGTCCTTCGTTTTCCAGGCGCGCCGCCGCAAAGCTCTCGGCGAACTTCCGATCGTTGAGGTAGCCGTATTCCTTGAGGCGCGCGATGGTGGGGTCCACATCTCCGGCGCGCTCGGCCTTGCGGCGCAGCTTCTCCCGCAATTCGCCGATGGAATGTGCGCGCCCGGCCAACACCTTCAGTGCGTATTCCCACAGCGCGGCGGCTTCCAGTCGGGCGGGTCTTCGTTCCTTCATACGGCTGGTGTACAAACTGTAGCATGCAGACGGTCCCCCCAAGGTATACTGGGATGTTGTTGGGTGCACCCAACCGTTACAGAGCCGCGACCCGCCAGGGAGCGGTTTCCACCACAAATTCCCAAAACGGTTAAGCACCCGAGGTTGTTCAAGGAGGATCGACATGGATAAAAGCGGACTCTCTAGTTTCCTGTTGGGCTTGGGCGTGGGCATCGGCCTCGGCATGCTCTTCGCCCCGAAGTCCGGCGCGGACACCCGCCAACTCATCAAGGACAAGGCCGGTGAGGGGACGGACTATCTCAAGCAGCGCAGCACCGATCTGCGCGATTCGGCCGGCGACCTGCTCAATAAGGGCAAGGAGGCGATAGGACGCCAGAAGGACACGCTCGCCGATGCCATGGAAGCCGGCCGGCAAGCGTATCGCGATGCCGTAAACCAGCCACCGCCCCCGGCCGAAGGGACTGCGCACTAAGGCAAAACCGCGGAGGGTTCTCCAATGCCTGACGATGTCTTCCGGTGGGTGATCACAGTCGCCGTGGTCTTGGCTGCCCTCGCGTCTGTGTGGCAGGCGATCCTGATAGCCGGCTTATACCGGGCCGGAAAGGAAGTGCAAAGGGCCGGGAAGGACGCGCAGGACAAGATCGGGCCGCTGTTGGAGCGATTCGACGCCATCCTTACTACCAGCGGTAAAATCCTGGACGAGAACCGTCCGCGCATTGCCGATATCACCGCGGAAACCCTGGTCATCGCCAAGGCCACCCGCCAGCAGGCGGAGCGCATCAGCGAGTTGCTCAACGACGCCAACGAGCGCGCCAAAGCTCGCATCGCGCAGATCGATCGCACGGTGGACGAAACCGTCACGCAGGTGGAGCACGCGAGCGACGCCGTCAGGGGCGTCATTATGCGGCCGGTCAGGGAAGCAAATGGCATCATCGCAGGGATCAAAGCGGCTGCGACGACCTTTGCGCAAGGCGGCCGGCGGCCTTCGCCGGAGCACGCCACACAAGACGAAGAAATGTTTATCTAGGAAGACGGCGAGCTGATCACCGCTGGCGGGACGATCCCCCTACCAGCGAAATGCAGCTCGGCGGTTGGCAGGCGAAAGCGCCTGCCCCACTCTTGCGCCACGGGGCTAGGCGGCCTTCTGTACCTTCCCCGAGCGAATGCAGGAGGTGCAGACGCGCATCCGCTTGGTGGCGCCGTTGACTACTGCGCGCACCGTCTGCAAATTCAAATTCCAGCGGCGCTTGCTCACATTATGAGCGTGACTGATGCGGTGGCCAAACTGAGGACCGCGGCCGCACACTTCGCAAATTCGTGCCATGATACAAGAATCTCCTGAAAACTGCGAAACTAGTATTCTAGCAGCGCGGGCACCGCGCCCGCAACCCAAGACGCTGATGATGCGAAGGATAGCCGCGTGAGCGAGTTCAATCATATCCACATTCGCGATGGGGACGACTGGCTGTGCGGACGAAGCATGGCATTTGAGGATCGGGAAGTGATTCGCTGCGAAGCTCGCGACCCGGATGAAGACGAGGCCTGCCGCCGCTGCTCCGATCAGATCCTGTCGTACTTCGGCGCACCGATGCACGTGCAATAGTCGGATGGCTGGGCTACCGGGCTTCTCCATGCGGCAGTTCTGGCACAGCCTCGCGGCTGTCTTGTTGGGCAATGCCGTTTACTTCGGCCTGGACCGTTACCTGCCGCCCGCCGGTCGCCACGTGCCATACAAAATCGACTGGGGACTGGCCATCGACTTCTGGTGCTGCCTGGTGTTCTACGGCCTGTTGGCGCGGCTGAAGTGGTTCCGGAGCAAATAATGTCGAACCTGCAAACACTCATCAATGAGGAACTGGCGGTGTACATCCGCGGCGTCTCTTTGCGCGAACTGGAAATCTTGCGCCGCTTACGGGAGGAAACGGCCCAGCGGCCCGACGCGCACATGCAGTTATGCCCCGAGCAGGGCCAATTCCTAGGTATGTTGGTGCGCTTGACGGGCGCCCGGCGGACTCTGGAGGTCGGCGTATTTACCGGGCTCAGCTCGCTGCAGGTGGCGCTGGCGTTGCCGCCGGACGGCCGCCTGATCGCCTGCGACGTAGACGCGGAATCCACCGCGATCGCGCGCCGCTACTGGCGCGAGGCGGGAGTCGAGGACAAGATCGATCTGCGGATCGGGCTTGCGGTTGATACCCTGGACGCGCTGCTCCAGGAGGGCGGCGCGGGCAGCTTCGATTTCGCGCTGGTGGATGCGGACAAAGAGAGCTACCACCGCTATTACGAGCTTGTCCTGAAGCTGCTTAGGCCCGGGGGTTTGGTGGCCTTCGATAACGTCTTGTGGCACGGAACCGTGATCGACGATTCCGTGCAGGACGCCGATACCCGCGCGATCCGGGAGTTCAACGCGAAGCTGCACGGGGATGACCGCATCTGGCTAAGCCTGGTGCCGCTTGGCGATGGGCTCACGCTGGCATTGAAGCGATAGGCGCCAGAGCCCAATGATACTTAGTTTTTGAGGGCCCTCTGTAACCGGCTGATTCGTTCGGCGAGCTGAAGCTCGCCGCGGCACGCTAAAGCTTGCGCCACGCGGTTTTTCGTGCACGTCACAGAAAGAACATAAGCACTCTGTTTCGTTTTGCGCAGTCATGGACTCAGGCTCCAAACTATGTGGCATCGGCCGCCGGCGCCCGCGCTTGCGCGCGCCAGTAGAGGTAGAACGGGATGCCCGCGGCGGCAAGGGCCAAGGCGATCAGGGAGGGCACGGGCTGGTTGACTAGCGCATCCACCATGTACCAGACCGAAACGATCACGAAGGCCCACATGGTAAACGGATATCCCCACATACGGTAGGGGCGCGGGGCATCCGGCGCCTTGCGGCGTAGCACCCAGACGGCCACCACGCTCAGGGTATAGAAGATCCAGGCCGAAAAGACCGAGTAGGCGAACAGGGCTTCGTATGACCCGGTCAGAATCAACCCGGCGCTCCAGACGGCTTGCGCTGCAATCGCAACGGCCGGGGTCTGGAAGCGCGGATGCACGCGGCCGAAGCGGGCAAAGAAGAGGCCGTCCTGAGCCTGCGCGAATGGGATGCGCGCTCCCGTCAGAATGCTGCCGTTGATGGCTCCGATGATGGAGAGCAGCACCACGGCCGACAGCACCGCGGCGCCCGCCGGCCCCATGGTGCGCGCGGCGACGGCATCTCCCACGCGCTCCGTCGCGGCGAGTTCGGGCACGCTCATCACGTTCATATAAGCGAGATTGGCGCCCACGTAGAGCGCCATGACCGCAAACATACCCAGCGCCAGCGCTCTCGGCAAATTGCGTTGCGGGTCCTTCACCTCGCCCGCCACGAAGCTGACGTAGCTCCAGCCCATGTATGCCATGAGGCAGGCAGACATGGCGAAGCCGATGCCGCTATAGGAGATCAGGCGCATGGGCGCGTGCGGTGGGGCCGTGCGATGCGGCGCGAATGCCGCTGCGCCGGTCAGCAGCGCAAGGCCGGCGATCTTGAGCGACGTGAAGATCCGCTGGATCCAGGCGCCTTCCTGCACGCCGATATAGTTGGCCGCGGAAAGCGCTGCCACCAGGGCCACGGAGACGAGCCGGCGCATCGCGGGCGTGAGCGGAATGAAGTGGTCCAGATAGATCGAGAATCCCACAGCCAGGAACGCGATCCCTCCCGGCACGACCGCCAGCATGTTCACCCATCCGCCGAGGAAGCCGCAACCCCCGCCGAAGGCTTCGCGCAAATAGACGTACTGGCCGCCGGTGGCGGGCATCATGGCGCCCAACTCGGCGTAGGCCAGCGCGCCGAAAAAGGACAACACGCCGGCCGCCACCCACACCGCCACGATGGCGTAGCCGGAAGGCAGGCTGCGCGCGATCACGTTCGGCAGGAGGAAGATGCCCGCCCCGATGACGACGCCGATCACGATGAGGGTGGCGTCGAGCAGGCCGAGCTTGCGGGGGAGTTGTTCCATGGGGGCTAGGGCAGAAGGACGCTCCTGAAGAAGTCGCGTTCTTGATCCGGCATCAGCTTTTCTTGCCCTTGTTCTTCAGAACGATGGGCGTACCACGAAATCCGAAGTGCTTGCGGATCTGGTTGATCAACTGCCGCTCGTGCGAGAAATGCAGGGGGCCGGCGCGGTTGGTGAACAGCACGAAAGTCGGCGGCTGAACGGAAGCCTGCGTGATGTAGTAAATCCTGCGCTCCTCGAAATGCAGGCTCTCGACGAAACGGTTCAGCTCGCCGGTGGTGATGCGCTTGATGGTGGATTCGTAGACCTCGCGAATCAGCTTAAAGATACGGTCGACACCCGCGCCGGTCTTAGCCGAAAGGAAAACGACCGGCGCGTAATCCAGGAATTTGAGCTGGTCGCGCACGTCCTGCTCAAACGCGCGCTTCTTCTTTTCGGGGATGAGATCCCACTTATTTACGCAGACGATGACGCCGCGTCCGCCTTCGTGCGCGTAGCCGGCGATGGTGGCGTCCAGGCCGAGCACGCCTTCGCTCGCGTCGAGCAGCACCAGTACGACGTCGGCCATGCGTATGCTGCGGCGCGCCATCACCACGCTCAACTTTTCGGCCATCAGCTTCGTCTTGCCTTTGCGGCGTATTCCAGCCGTATCCACGAAGGTGTAGCTGGCGCCGCTGTGCAACACGGTCTCGTCGATGGAGTCGCGCGTAGTGCCGGCGACGGGCGAAACGATGGCGCGATCCTGCCCGGTCAGCGCGTTGAGCAGCGTCGATTTGCCGGTGTTGGGCCGGCCGATGATGGCCACCCTGATGGATTGCGGCGGCTCTTGGGTGACGGCCGGCCCAGAGGATGCTTCGAACGTCTCGGTGACATGCTCGACCAGCGCGTCCACGCCGATGCCGTGCTCCGCGGAAACCGGGAAGATATCGCGGATTCCCAGCGAATAGAAATCGTGCGCCAGGCTCTCGCGCGACCCGGTATCCACCTTGTTCACGGCCAGCGAGACTGGTTTGCCGAGGCGCAGCAGCATGCGCGCGAGATCGCGGTCCGGCCCGGTGATTTCGCTGCGTCCGTCCACCAGGAAGATGATATGGGCGGCGCGTTCGAGCGCCACGCGCGCCTGCTTCAGGATCTGGCTGGGGATGTAGTCGGAGTCGTCGACCACGATGCCGCCTGTGTCGATCAGCTCGAACTGCCGTCCGTGGTAATCCGTCAAGCCGTGGAGGCGGTCGCGGGTGATGCCGGGTTCGTCGCCCACGATGGCGCGCCGTTGGCCGGTGATGCGGTTGAAGAGGGTGGATTTCCCGACGTTGGGTCTGCCCACGATGACGACTGTGGGGACGGCCTGCGGCATGAGATTTTTATGATAACAGCAGGGAGCGGCCGGTATGCCCTCCCGAATCCAAGATTAGCATTCGGACGGCTGGCGGCCGGGTGTCGGCAGTCTGCAAAACAGGCTGTAGGTTACTGACAATCATGACAATAGGATTTTTCAGATGGCTTGTGAACGGATGTTCGCCCACTTTCGAGTCTTGGCCTGAGCGCGGGATGGAAGGACTCCAATTGGCTGCGGCAAATTGGCTTTGGTCTCGGGGGGGTTTCGAGGATTTGTTGTAAATAGAGGGTTTAGCTGTTCGAATTGGGTTCGCTCCGTCATTTCTTCAGGCTGCGACGCTCCCGATTTCTGTCTTTTTCCAGCCATTCTAGCAAGGGCTCGCGAAGGCGCTCGACCGGACCTCCTGAGACGACCCGATCAAACATCGACTTCAGAAACAGGGAATCGACGGGTGGTGGCCGGATGAGATCCAGGCGACGTCTCCGATTTGCCTGTCCAGCGAACTGAGGCGCCGGACGCCGCGGGACTACGGTCTCAGGCCCGGACTTCTTCGACCTGCTTGACCGGCACGATTCGCGCGACGCGTGCCATGAGGCTTTTGTTTTGCTCGGTCTTTTTCAGGTCGTAGGCTGCCTGCAACCGCATCCACAATTCGGGCGTGCCGCCAAACAGACGGGACAGCTTCAGGCACATGACGGTCGATAGCGGCTTGCGCCCCGCCAGAATGTCGTGAAGCATCTGGCGCGACACGCCCAACGCTTTCGCGGCGGCGGTAACGGAGAGGCCCGTGGACGGCAAGATATCTTCTTTGATGATCTCGCCGGGATGGATGGGCGGCAGGGCGTTCTTTTTCGACATAACTTGCTCTCTAATGGTAGTCTTCGAGATCCTAATGGTAGTCTTCGAAATCGACATCCAAGGCGTTCTCGCCAGACCAACCGAACGTGATCCTATAGTTTCCCGTCACGCGCACCGACCAACGCGGCGGTTTCGCTTGCAGGCCGTGAAAGCGAAATCCCGTGATATTCATGTCCTCGGGCCGCTCCGCTACTTCCAGCAGTTGCAGGATGCGCACGCATTTCCTGATATGGGCGGCACCGATGCGGCGGGGGCTACCGGTGCGATGAATCTCTTCAAGCCCCTTATGCTTGAAGCTGCCTATCCTTACCTTAAGGATAAGTCTTCCAGGCTAGGTGTCAACTAAATAGTTGTCACTCTGCGGGCTGCGGCCAGTTTTACTCGTGCCGCAGTGCGTCGATCGGATCGATGCGGGCTGCCCGGCTGCTTGGGATCAGGCCCGACAAGAGCGCGACGAGCACCAGGGCCAGGGAGGCTCCCACAAAAATCACCGGATTGCCGGCCGTCAATCCGAAAAGCTGCGACTCGACGAGGCGGCCGAGCACCAGCGCGGCGGGCAGCCCGAAGGCCAGCCCCAGGATCACCAGCATGCCGACATCCTTCATCACCAGCCAGAGCACATCGCGCGGCACTGCACCCAGCGCCACGCGGATACCGATTTCGGCCGTGCGGCGCGCCACGGTGTAGGCCACCACGCCATACAGTCCGATGGCGGCCAGCAGTGTGGCCAGCACGCCGAAGGCGCACGAGAGAATGGCGATCAGGCGATCGATCTGGAGCGACTCTTCCACCTGGATCTCGACGGATTGCATGTCGAACACGGGCAGGCCGGCATCCAGTTGCTGCACCAGGCGCCGGATCTGGGATCCCAGCGCGCCGGTATCGCGCTCGCTACGCACGTAAAACTGCATGCGTTCGAGGCGCTCCTCGTTGACGTAGGGAAAGAAGACGGCCGGGCTGGGCTTATCGCGCAGGCTATTGTGCTTGAAGTTGCGCGCCACGCCGACGATCTCGCGGTCCAGCGTGATGTGGTTCCCGGCGCCGAATGTCATGTGACGGCCGAGCGGGTTGCGGTCGCCAAAGTAGTGGCGCACGAACTCCTCGTTGACCACTACGACTTTTTGGGGCGAGGCGAGATCCTGCGCGGTGACTTCGCGGCCGCGCAACACCGGAACGCCCAACGCGCGAAACGCACCGGGGCTGACGGCATGCTGCGCGACGTCGGTGTCCTCATCTTCGCGCGCTTGATAGCCTTCCACCGTGACATTGGCTCCCCAATTACTGTGGCTGAGCGGGCCGGGACTGGCGGCGCCGGTGGCCACCACTCCGGGCAGCCTCTCGAGGCGTTCCTGAAGGTCGTGAAACAGGGCGAAGCCGCGCTGCTGTGAGTATCCATTCAGTTGCGGATCGATGGAGAAGGTCAGCAGCCGCTCGGTATGAAAGCCGGGATCCACGCGCAGCAGGTTGAACAGGCTGCTGGCGAACAGGCCGGCGCCCACCAGGAGCAACAACGAGAGAGCCAGTTGCGCGACCACCAGCATGCGCCGCACACGCGCGGCGCCACCGGAAGCCAGCCCGGCGCGCTGCTCACGGAGCGAGGAAGCTACTTCGGCGCGGGTGGCCTGGAGCGCCGGCGCCATGCCGAACAGCAAGCCGGTGACTGTGGAGAGCGCCAGAGCGAAGATCAGCAGGCGCGCGTCGACGGTAGCCGAGATCCATCCGCCGGTGGCATCGGTGCCCAGGGCGCGCAGCAGGGCGCTGGTGGTCCAGAGAGAGACCAACAGGCCAAGCAGGCCGCCGGCGAGCGCGATCACCAGGCTTTCGATCAGAAGCTGGCGCGCCAGGGCGCGGCGTCCGGCGCCCAAAGCCAGGCGGATGGCCATCTCGCGACTGCGCGAAGCGGCGCGGGCCAGTTGCAGGTTGGCGACGTTGGCGCACGCGATCAGCAGCACCAGGCCCACCAGGGCCATCAGGGCGACCAGCGGTTTCTCCCATTCGCGGCGCAACTGGTTGATGCCTTGGGCGGCCGGCTCCAGTTGCAGTTTCTGGCCCAGAATGAGCTGCTCGGCGCGTTTGCTGCGCACGGGGTGCTCCTTGATCTCGGATTCCAGGATGGGCCGGTAGACGGTTTGGATGGCAGCTTGTGCTTGCTGCGGCGAGACCCCGGGCTTCAGGCGCGCGAGGATGTTCAGCCAACGCACGTTGCGCTCGTCGAGGCCGTACCAGGTGGGGGTGACCTCGCGCTTCATGGCGATGGGGACCAGCACTGCCTGACTATCTCCCGAAAGCACTCCACGGAACCCGCGCGGCACGATCCCGATCACGATCATGGGATGCCCGTTGATAGTCACCTTCTGGTTGAGAATGCCGGGATCGGCCGCAAAGCGGCGCACCCAGTAATCGTGACTCAACATGACCACCGGATGCGCTCCGGGCGCGCCGTCGTCTTCCGCGGTCAGCACGCGGCCGCGCTCCGCGGAGACGCCCAGCACATCAAGAAGGTTGCCAGAGACGATTTCCGCGCTGGCGCGTTCAGTCTGGCCGTTCCAGGAGATGCTGACCGGGGCGCTGGAGCGTGCGACGAGCCCGCTGAATACCGTGCTGCGGTCGCGCAGATCCCGATACATCGGGTAGCTGAACACGCTTTGGAAATTGTCCTTGGAGCTGCGGCCCGAGCTATGGTCGTCCACGTGGAAGACCACCATCGATCCGGGATCGCGCACGGGAAGCGAGCGGTACAGGACCTGGTCGAGCAGGGAAAAGATAGATGTGTTGGCGCCTATGCCGAGTGCCAGCGACAGCACGGCCACGGCGGTGAATAGGGGGCTGCGGGCGAGGGTACGAAGGGCAAAGCGGAGATCGTGCCACATAGTGCTGAGTTACACGATAGCAGAGGCTAGGGGTGAGCGGGCGAGGGGGCGAGGGGGCGAGCGGGCGACACGGAGACGCATCTCGCCGGCCACGTTAACCTTCGTTATAGTTCAAGCATTTTCCGCCGATCTGTATACTAGTGCCTGTGATCCAATTCACTCGCCCCGCTGCGGGCATCGAAGTCATGCTGCTGGCGGCCGTGCTGGTCGCTGCCTTAACGGACCTGCGCTGGCGGCGTATCCCCAACTGGCTGACCGTGAGTACCTTGCTGCTGGGCTTCGGCCTGAACGCGATGCTCACTTATCCATCGCCTCTGGACGGCGTTTGGCTCGCGGCTAAGGGCTTCGGCCTGGCGTTCGGGTTGAATCTGGTCATGTACATCCTACGCATGACCGGGGCCGGGGACGTCAAACTGATGGCGGCCATTGGCGCCCTGGTGGGGTGCTCGAACTTTGTCGGAATCTTTCTGCTGAATGCCTTTATCGGCGGCGTGCTGGCTCTTCTTTTGATCGCCGTAAAAGGGCGAGCGCGGCAAACGCTGTGGAACGTGGGATACATGGTGGGCGAGCTGATGCGGTGGCGAGCACCTTACCTGAGCCGCGAACAGCTCGACGTCAACAGTCCAAAAGCGCTGACATTGCCCCGCGCCGTACCGATTTGCCTGGGGGTGCTTGTTTTCCTGGCGATGGCCCGGCTCTGGGCGCCGGCCTAGCCCTACCTTAGTACTTTCAGTACCATCGAAGGCCTCATCTGCTTCTATAATCTCAACTTGGGGGGGAAGCGCTCTCCAGCACGGCGAAACGAATCCATCGGACGGCAGAATGGCCTATACACAGATGTTTCTGTACTTGCAGGTTTTGGACTTTTTTACGACCTTGATCGGATTCAAGATGGGCTTGACCGAAGCCAGCCCCTTCATCCGCGCGCTCCTGCAGTTCGGGCCCTTGATCGCCTTAGCGCTGTCGAAATTGGCGGCCCTGGCGCTGGCGGGCCTATGCATCGCGATGCACAAGCACCACCTGATCCGCTGGATTACCTACTGGTATGCAGGCTTAGTTGCCTGGAACCTCTGCTCGATTCTGACCGCCGCGCACTGCTTTTAGGGGCCTGAAAACGGGTCCGCCGGCCCCGGCACGAGACGATTGGTGCTTCGGGAATGAGGCACGTTTGCCCGGAAGACCACTCCCTCACGGTCGTGGCTCCGATTCCGAATGTATGTACCGTTGCATCCGCGTAGCGGGCCTGCGCCGCGCGATAGAATCGGGGTGTCCCACCAATGTTTGAGATCCTTCCGTCGATTCTGGCCGCGGATTTCGCGCGGCTGGGCGATCAGATCGCGCAGGTGGAACAGGCCGGAGTCCGCATACTGCACCTGGATGCGATGGACGGCCACTTTGTGCCGAACCTTACGATTGGGCCTCCTGTCAGGCGCGTTTTTTTTGCGAATCGAAGCCACTACCGCGCCGGCACAGATCTGCGGCGCCGGCTTCGCGCCGGCGCGGTGCAGGTTAGCCTTGCCTAAGAGGCGGCCCTGGATGGCGTCCCCACCTGTAACTGAGAGGCTACTTCCGCACCCAGGCCAGTCCGTTGCCGTCGGTAATACTGTTGCCTTGCAACGTGGTCACGATCTTGTCAGGAGATCCGTTGACACTGAACTCCAGATTGGGGCCGTTCATAACAAAAGTGCCCTGATAAACTTGCCCGGCTTGTTGCAGTGAGAACGACTTATCCTTATTCAACTGGAGCTTATCTTCTGGCGACTGCGAGCTAACGTAAGTAGACGGAAGCTGCAATGTATCGACTACCTGCCTTGTCCAAACCATCTCCTCGTGCATGCAGAGATTACTCCCGCAGGCGTTGAACGCCATAATGGTCCCTGCATCGTTTTTGAAATACAACACCAGGGTGCCGGTAGTGACGGCAAAGCGGCCGACGTCAGCGGCGCCGGTCGTGGATTTTATGGAAAATGTATGGTCAGGATTGAGCTGGAGCTGTCCGGTCTCCTCCCGATTTGCGTACAGCCCCAGGAACGGACCTGTGTCCGTCGCTCCCTGGGATGCCGTTTCGGTGGCTACTGGCGTCTCCGCTGGGCTGCCGGCCGCCTGTATCGCCAGGACCTCGTTGAACTGGGACATCACGCCTTCCATCGTGGGAACTTCATGTTTCTCGAACGAAATCTTCAGCCAGGCGTAATAGCGCACGTTGTTGTACGGCTCGCTGTAAAGAAGGAAGTTAAAGCCATTTTTCTCGGCGTTCATAGCAACGATCCACATCTTTTCGTCCGCCTGGGCCACGCGCCTGTCGGTATCGGCGCCCTCGGTGCTTACCGATACCAGTTTACAGGCCGACAGTAAGCCTTGAGATATCTTGCCGTTCTTGTAAGTGTTGTTGCAGGGAATCGCGTCGGTAATGGAGCTCATGAGCAGGCCGCCCTTGCGCAGCGTCAGGGCCGTGCCCTCCTTGACGATGTCGGTGCGGTCCGCGGTTATCTGCGTCATGACAAACTTTTGCCGCAGGGAAGCCGCTATAAGCCGATCCTGGCCGCGTGCCAGGAAACCGCCCGCACTAATCAGGTAGGCCGCAGCGGTGAGACAAACGATGTTTCGCATAGTTCCTCCTTCTTATCTCAACTTGCGCTCTGTCTTACATCGGCCTCTAACTTGGAGGCATTGGTTTCCTGCGTTGCCAATTGCGCTGCCGCATCCGACGCCGGATCCGCAGCACCCTCCGATGAGGGATGAGCGCCGGAAGCGGATACATTCGGCGCGCCTTTTACTTGATTGGCGGCCAACATCTTCAACCCGGAATCGAGCTGTTCCTGGAACTGATTGTGCATCTCTTGCAGATCCTGAACGGACACGGCCACGCTTGTGCCAATGGGGCAATCGCTCTTCTTGCTGGCGGTGACCAATGCGGGGACACTCTGATTGGCGTCCGGCGTGTTGCCGGTGCGCATCAGTATATCGCCGCCGGTAAGACTGCACATTTGGTCCCCGGCGGTGACGTCCAAAGGATTGGAGACCACAAACGCCAGCACTTTGGGATCGAGCGCAGCCGGGGGTTGCTCCAAAGCGGCGGCCGGCTGGCCGGAGTTCGCCGTGGCGGCTTTCGCCACTTCGATTTGCTGCCTGACTTCGGCTGCGATCTGCGCTTTCATCTCCGGCGAAAGCTCTGACGTGGACGATTGTAGATCGGATGAAGGCAGAACAGACGGATCCGCATCCGTCGGCCGGTTTTCGTAGGACGATCTCATGTTCTGGGCAATGACATAATCCGTCAGCCACAGATCCGCGGAAGGGTACATCGGATACGGGCTGAAATAGCCAGCGTAGAAGCCGAACCAGGGTGCTGGTTCGGTAAACCCGAACCATGCGTAGCGCATGGGCGCGTCCCAAGGAGCGACCGCCCAGTCGTAAAAGCGTGGGCTGTAGAATACACCCCGCACATAACCGTAATAACGGGCGTTGCCGTACCGGAATTCACGGTACACGCGCGCATACGACCGGCCATTAGCGACATACGTGCGTGAAATGTAGCCGGGCCGGCCTGGAACGGCCCGCTCCACAAAGCCACGGCCTGGCCCGGAGCTGACCGTGCGGGCGCCGGGATTACCAGTCACGACGGTTCTCCCTCCGCGGGCGCTGCGATTGATCACTGTCTTGCCGGCGAAGCCGGGAGAGGATTCGATCGTGCGGATCTTGCCGCCGGCATCGGTCGTCACGGTCTGGCCGTTTGGATTGTGGTACTGCACCCGCCCACCTGGCAGCTTCTGCGGCGCTATATTGGGCAGCGGGTGATATACCGACGGCCTGGAAGTTGCGGGAGCGGGATGCGGCCCGGGATCCGGCCGCGTGGCCAGCGTCCCGGGAGCGGCCGGCTTCGTGCCACCTGGCTTGGTTGCTGGCGCTGCCTTGGGCGGCGCAGTCTTGGTGGCAACGGATGGGGACTTCTTGTCGGCCCCGTGGGCCTCCCTAATTGTCCCGGTTAAGGCGACGGCGCATACCACGACGATGCCCAATGTGCTTTGAAGTTTTCGTTTCGGGCTCACGATTTCCTCCTTAGATCTCGTATTCCTATGAACAGAAAGCGGCAAGCCAATTCCATACGCTGCGTGCGGATTCACACGTTTCTTATTGTATATAAAACAGCTAAAGAGAGCTATTTATCTTAGTTATCTATCTGAAGATCCAGATCCATGGCCCCCTTCGAGCATCCCGTGTGGCGGTGACGCTTCGTGAGGAGGCCGACCGCCGCACGGTTGGCAGGCGAAAGCGCCTGCCCCACCCGAAGAGCGTGCCTGCGCCGCGTGATAGAATCGGGGTGTCCCGCAAATGTTCGAAATCCTTCCGTCAATTCTGGCTGCGGACTTCGCGCGGCTGGGCGAGCAGATCGCGCAGGTGGAACAGGCCGGGGTCCGCATGCTGCACCTCGATGTGATGGACGGCCACTTTGTGCCGAACCTTACGATTGGGCCTCCGGTAGTGGCTTCGATCCGCAAAATCACGCGCCTGACGCTGGATGTGCACCTGATGATCACCGACCCGGACAAGTACGCACCGATCTTCATCGATGCCGGCGCGGACCAGGTGATCGTGCATCAGGAGGCGTGCAAGCATCTGGACGGGACGTTGCGCGAGATCCAGCGGGCGGGCGCGCGCGCGGGAGTGGTGATCAACCCGGGGACGCCGGTGGCCGCGATCGAGGAAGTGCTGGGGCTGGTGGATTACGTATTAATCATGAGCGTCAACCCGGGGTTCGGCGGGCAGGAGTTTATCCCGTATGCGCTCGACAAGGTAAGGCGGCTGGACGCGATGCGGCGTGACCGCAGGCTGGCGTTTCCCATCGAGATCGATGGGGGCGTGACCAAGGAAAACATAGCCGAGGTCGTGCGGGCAGGCTGTGACTGGATCGTCACAGGGTCTTCGGTGTTTCACACCCCGGACCCGGCGGCGGCGGTGGCCGAGTTGCGGCAGGCAGGCATGCAGGCGACGGCCGTACGATGTTGAAGGGCTCCCCAGGCTGGCGACGCAATTGCTATGCTAGTCTGAAGCCAAAAAAGAAAGATCAGCAAGGGCAAAAACGATGCGACGCAGTGTTTCCTATTTGATCGTGCTGGCGGCCGTGGCGGGCCTGTTGAGTTCCTGCGGGATTCGCCGGCATAAATACGCCGACCCCATCACCAAGAACACACAACAGCCCGACAAGGTGCTGTTCGACAAGGCCATCAACGATATCGAGCACAACCGCTATGAGATAGCGCGGCTCACCCTGCAAACCCTTATCAACACCTACGACACCAGCGAATTCCTGGCGAAGGCCAAGCTGGCGATCGCGGACAGTTGGTTTCGCGAAGGCGGCTCGCACGGCCTGGCCCAAGCCGAAGCCGAATACAAGGACTTCATCCTGTTCTATCCCACCATGGAGGAAGCGGCCGAGGCGCAGGAGAGGGTGTGCGACATCCATTACAAGCAGATGGAGAAGGCCGATCGCGACCCCATACACGCGATACGCGCAGAGGATGAGTGCCGCCAGTTGCTGGTGCAGTTCCCCAACAGCAAGTTCGCTCCGGAGACGGAGCAGAAGCTGCGCAATATCCAGGAAGTCCTGGCGGGGCACGAATACGCAACCGCCGTCTTCTATCACCACAAGGGCAGCTTTCCGGCGGCAGCCAATCGTTTCACCGGCCTGGTGGATCAGTATCCGCTCTTCAGCCAGGCCGACGAAGCGCTGTGGGAGCTTGCCGATTCTTACAATCGCATGGGCGACCGTTTCGAAGATAAAGCGGCAGCCGCTTACACGCGCATCGTGAAGGATTATCCGCTGAGCGAGCACGCGGATGCCGCCAAGGAAAAACTGGTGGCCATGAAGAGGCCGGTGCCGCAAGCCGACCCGGTGGCCTACGCCCGCATGAAATACGAGCTCGAAAACCGGACCAGCGTCAAGCTCCCCAGTCGCGTTTTGGGCGCTTTCAAGAAGAACCCGGATGTCAATCTGGCGGCTAAATCGGGAACGCCGACGATGAGCGGCCTGCATCCCACGACTCCCGCCAGCGTGCCGCAGCCGGTGAGCACCGGAGAGGGAGTGGGCTCGGACGTGACGGTCTCGACAGTGGGCGACTCGAAGGAACTCGACAGCCGGCCGGACGCGCGCATGAATCCGCCTGCCGCGGGGGCGGGGGCCAGGGGGACCGCGCCGGCCGCGCCTGGCACAACGCCTGCCGTTCCTGGCAACCCCGTTCAACCGGCTGCCGCGAATACCCAGCAGCAGCCTTTCGCCACCAATCACCCGCTGACTCCGAAGCAGATCAAGCAAGCGCAGAAAAAAATGGAAGAGGCGGCCAAGAAGAAGCAGAAGGAAGCCAAGAAGAAGGCCGCAGAGCAGCCGTCCAAGCCGCAACCTTCAGAGCTGCCGGCCCAAACGCCCGCGGCGGCGCAACCACCCGCGCAGCCGCCAAAATGACGCGCATCCTGCTGGCCGACGACAGCCCCCACGCGCAGCGCATGGGCGAGCAGATCCTCAGCGAGGAGGGTTTCGAGGTGGTGACGGTCAGCGATGGCGACTCGGCGCTGCTACGTCTGGAAGACGTGGATCCCGACTTGGTGCTGGCCGGCGTGGCGATGCCGCACCGCTCCGGCTATGAGATCTGCCAGTACGTCAAGGTCAGCCCGCGCCACCGGCATGCCCGCGTAGTGCTGATCGCGGGCGTGAAGGATACGATCGATGAAGCCGAAGCTCGCCGCGTCCAGGCGGACGGGGTCGTGCACAAGCCGTTTGAGGCATCTATTCTGCTGAGCACGGTAAAGCCGCTGGTGGAGCGGGCTGTCAAGGATAGGGGGGGGGAACGCCCGCCACCGCGTCCCGCGCCGGGGAAGCGTGCGGCGCCCAAGGCTCCGGTAGTCGCCCTGATCGATCCGGAGCGGGTACGCGCGGCGGTGACAGTGGCCTTGGACGCGTCTCTGCCCAACCTCATCGAGGAAATCACCGAAAAGGTGCTGGTGGCGCTCAGCACCCGATAGAAATCTATGCCCGACAACACTTTCGACGTCGTCTCGAAGATCGAACTGCCGGAGGTCAACAATGCCATCCAGCAGGCTATGAAGGAGATCCTGCAACGCTACGACCTCAAGGATTCCAAATCCTCGATCGAGCTGAATGAGAAGGACCACAAGATTTTGCTGGCCAGCCAGGACGAGTACAAGCTGAAAGCCGTGATCGAGGTGCTGGAAGGCAAGCTGGTGAAGCGCAAAGTGCCGCTAAAAGGGCTGACCTACGGGACCTTGATCCCGTCGGCGGGCTCCACGGTGAAGCAGGAAATCACGCTGCAGATGGGGATTCCCATCGAGAAGGCGCGCGAGATCGTGCGCAAGATCAAAGACAGCAAATTGAAGGTGCAGGCTTCCATCGAGGGAGACCTGGTACGTGTGAGGAGCCGCGATCGCGACGTCCTGCAGAATGTCATCAAGCTGCTGCGCGAAAGCGATTTCGGCATCGACATGCAGTTCACCAACTACAGAACGTTTTAGGAACCGGCCATCCGCAGGGGCGTCTACCACATTAAGGAGTTTAAATATATGTGGCATTCCGCCAGACTGGCAGCCGCGCTGCTGTTGGCAAGCGGCGCCTTCGTGCTGCAGGCACAACAATCCTCGGGGCGCGTCGCCCTGCACGTGGTCGCCGTGGATTCCGCTGGTAAGCCGGTACCGGACCTGACGGCTGCCGACTTTGCCGTGTTTGACAATGGCTCGCCGCAAGACATCCTCTCCCTACGGTTGAACCAAAGCGACCAACCCCATCCCGTGGTTATCCTGTTCGATCTCTTGAACTCCAACCTGGACTCCCGGGGCGCATCCTGGGAGGCCATAAAAACCTCGCTGGCTCATCTGCCATCCACCGACTCCCTGTACCTCTATCTATTGGTCAACGATGGCAGTCTGTATCCGGTCCACGACGTGAAAGACGCACCCGGTGCGGCCTGGATAAATGACGTCGGGCCGCTGCTCGACGCGGCCATGCGGAAGGTCACCCAGGTGAAGCCAGCGGACTTCAGAGCCTCCAGCCCGGCTTCTGTCCCGGCGCAATTCAACGCCAGTTGCAAGGCGCTGGACGAAATGCGCGCGCGCATGTCGGTGTTGCCCGGCTCCAAGGAACTTCTGTGGGTTACATACGGCTTTCCAAGCGCGATCAACCTCGCGGACAGGGGCTGGTGGGATGGCGGCGCGACCTTGCGCCAGCTTGGCGCGCGTATCGTTCAGTCCGGAATTACGATCTATACGGTTGACCCGGGCATCAGTCTCAATCGCGGAATCCTGAATCGGGATGCGCTCGATATTTTGACCGACGCCACCGGCGGCAGCACATTTTCGACTGTTAACCTGACCAAGGCGATCACCCAGGTGGAAGCCGACGCACGTATCAATTACACGCTTGAGTATCAGCCACGGGCTGGCCATTGGGACGGCAAATATCACAAGCTGCGTGTGACGGTCGCCCGCAAGGGCGTCCGCGTCGAAACCGAGCACGGCTATTTCGCGATCCAGGGTTCGTAGTATCAGACCCGATTCCCTCCTGCCGACGCACCGACCCTTGTGCTATGTTCTTGACAACCGCTGTCGGCGAACTGAAGTTCGCCCGGCCCGGGGGGGCGCCCCGAGCTGAAGCTTGCGCCACGACTATGCCGCGCCGCATCGAAGCCCACCTGCTGGATGGTCCGGCGGGCAAATTGGAGGCTCTTCTGGAAGCGCCGGAAGATCGCGAGCCGATCGCGGCGGCTCTGATCTGCCATCCCCATCCGCTGTTCGGCGGCACCATGCACAACAAGGTGGTATATCGCGTGGCACGGGCGCTGCGGAATTCGGGTTGTGTTGTGCTGCGCTTCAATTTCCGAGGTGTGGGAAAGAGCCAGGGCGAGCATGCCGATGGCGTTGGCGAAATCGCGGATGCGCGCGCCGCTCTGGATTGGCTGCGCGGGCGATATCCTGTTCTGCCTTATACACTTGCAGGGTTTTCGTTTGGTTCGAGGGTGATTCTGAGCTTGGGCTGCACGCTACAGGATGCCACCCGCCTGATCGCTCTGGGCTTCCCCGCCAAGCGCGAGACGGTGGGCTTCCTGGCGGATTGCACCGTCCCCAAGATCTTCGTTCAGAGTACCCATGATGAGCATGGGCCGCTGCCGGAGATGGAGGCTTTCTACGCACAGGTCGCCGAGCCGAAGCGGCTAATGTGGGTGGAGGCGGAAGACCACTTCTTTGCGGGAGGACTGGATCAATTGGAAGCGGTGGTAGGGCAGATCGCGGTGAAATAGGGAGAATGCCTACTGCACGCGGGCCATAACGCGGTTAGCCCGCCGTTGCGCCCGCATGCCGATCAGGTCGGCCACCTGTCCCAGCAACGTGGAAACGTTCTCGGTGTTGATGGAGACCTGCTGCTCATCGCCTACCGGATACCGGAACGCCTTAGCTTCCTTGTAAGCCGTGACAAGCGCCGTGGCAGGGCTGTATTCCTTTACGCGGGCGTACGAAAGCACGCGCCAACCGGACTCCGGCGACTCCATCTCGGCCTCGCTGAGCACCAGTTCGTATTCGCCTCCATCCAGCTTGGAAAAAGCCTCGGCCGCGGAAGCTGCCACATCCACGTTGTAGCCGCCGGCCTGCAGGATGGTCTGTAACGTCAAACGGGAGGCCACCTCGTCGTCCACGAGCAACACACGCGCGAGATCGAGGCTCTTCGGCATGTACAGATCTACTTTAACCGAAAAGCCAAAACATTACACGCAAAAAATGCAAGCGCTCCCAAGTTGTTCAAATTGTTCAGCTTACAGGTAAATTATTGGTAAAGACGCGGCGAAAGATGGCGTCCACGTGGCGTAGCTGGCGCTCGAGCGAAAAGCTTTCGGCGATCTGTTCCGGGGTCATTACGGTCCGAATCTCCTGGTCGGCTTCAATGGCGGCCCGAAAGTCGGATTCCTGCTCCCAGGCTTGCATGGCGTGTGCCTGTACGACGCGATACGCCGCCTCCCGCAACATGCCCGCCGCGACCAGATCCAACAGGAGCTGCCCAGAAAACACCAGCCCTTGCGTCAGGTCCAGATTGCGCCGCATGCGGGCCGGGTAGACCAGGAGCTGATCCACCAATTGGGTGGTCTTGGCCAGCAGGTAATCGGTAAGAATGGTGGAGTCGGGGAGGATAATGCGCTCCACCGAAGAATGCGAGATATCGCGCTCGTGCCACAGGGCTACGTCCTCGAACCCGGCTTGGGCGTTCGCCCGCACCACCCGCGCGAGCCCGCAGATCTGCTCGCTGGTGACCGGGTTGCGCTTGTGCGGCATGGCGGAGCTGCCCTTTTGCCCGCGCGCGAAGTACTCCTCGGCCTCGCGCACTTCAGTGCGTTGCAGGTGACGCACTTCCAGGGCGATCTTCTCGCAGAGGGCGGTCACCAGCGCCAGCGTGGCGATCAGAAAGGCGTGCCGGTCGCGCTGGATCACTTGCGATGCGACCGGGGCGGGTTTGAGCCCCAGCCGTGCGCAGATGCGTTCCTCGGCGTCCGGGCCGATGTGCGCGAATGTTCCGACGGCGCCCGAGATCTTGCCCACACGCAGATCCTCCGCCGCGGCGCGTAACCGTTCGAGATTGCGCCCGGCTTCGCCGTACCAGATGGCCAGCTTGAGCCCGAAGGTGATGGGCTCGGCATGCACGCCGTGCGTGCGGCCGATTTGCACGGCATCTTTAAATTCGAAAGCGCGGCGCTCGAGCACCGCGCGCAGACGCTCGATCCCGGCCAGCAGAATCTGGCACGCCTGCCGGATCTGCAAAGCCTGCGCGGTATCCACCACGTCGTTGGATGTCAGCCCGTAATGCAGCCAGCGCGACTCCTCGGCGTGTCCGGCGGCCTTCATACGCTCGGCGACCGCTGTAGTGAAGGCGATCACGTCGTGCTTGACTTCCTTTTCGATCTCCAGGATACGCGCGGTGTCGAAGCCGGCGTGGGCCCGCAGCGCGTGCGCCGCCGCTGGAGGCACTACGCCCATTTCGGCCAATGCTTCCGCCGCCGCCAGTTCCACTTCCAGCCATTGTTGGAATTTGTTTTCGTCGCTCCAGATGCGGCCCATCTCCGGCCGCGTATAACGTGGAATCACAACTGGTAAACCTCCGAGGGCCGCGACTGGCTGGCGATTTCGAGGGGTGTCGCGAGGCCCCGCCGTTCGAGCGCTTGCGTGGCGACCAACCGCACGATCTCCGGATGGTTATTGCTTTCGCTGAGGTGGCCCAGGAGCAGCCGGGAAGGGAAGCCGTCGAAATCGCGCAGCAGGAAATCGCTCATGGTGTCGTTGGAGAGATGGCCGACGCGGCTCATTACGCGCTGTTTCACCGACCACGGGTATGGCCCGACTTTCAACATCTCCAGATCGTGATTAGATTCAAGCAGCAGGAGGTCGCAGCGGCGCAAATGGAACTTGACGGACTCGGTGATATAGCCGAGATCCGTGGCTATGGCGATCTTGATGCCTTCGGCGTGGAAACAGAAGCCTACCGGATCGATGGCGTCGTGCGGGATACCGAAGCTATCCACTTCGATATCGCCCACGGTGAAACTCGCGCCGGCCTGAAAACATTCCAGGGCAGGCATGTTGTCATCCCACGCGACGGCCGGCGCGGTGAGCTTGCTGATGTACACCGGAATCCGGAGCCGGCGGGCCAGTCTCGCAAGGCCGGCGACGTGATCGGAATGCTCGTGCGTGACCAGAACCGCGTTGAGCGTATCCACTTGTTCGCCCACGGATTCCAGGCGCCGGGCCAGAGCCTTGAAGCTCAAGCCGGCATCCACCAGAATGCGGGTGCGATTGGTGGCCAGCAGCGCGCAATTGCCGGAGCTGCCGCTCGCCAGCACGCAGAATTTGACTATTGCTCGCCTCCCTGAACCCTCAGCATACCAGCAAGCTTGCGCGGGTGATAGTCTGGACTGGATGAAAGTTGTACGCATCTATCAACACGGCGGGCCGGAAGTACTGGTCTACGAAGACGCTCCCGAGCCCCAGATCAAAGCGAACGAAATCCTGGTGCGGGTACGCGCCTGCGCGCTGAATCACTTGGACCTTTTTGTGCGCGGCGGAATCCCCGGCATGAAGTTCGATATGCCGCACGTCCTGGGCAGCGACATCTCGGGCGAAGTGGTGCGCGTTGGCGAACTGTGCGAGCGGGTGAAGCCCGGCTGGCGCGTGCTGCTCTCGCCGGGATTGAGCTGCCGGCAGTGCGCGCAGTGCGTCTCCGGCTACGACAATCTTTGCCGCCGGTATACCATGTTCGGCTACGCCAAGGACGGCGGCAACGCTGAATTCGTGGCGGCGCCGGAATATAGCGCGATACAGATTCCGGACCACATGGGCTTCGAAGATGCGGCCGCTGTGCCGCTGGTGTTCCTAACTGCCTGGCACATGCTGATGGGGCGCGCGCATTTGCAGCCCGGCGAAGATGTGCTGGTGCTGGCGGCATCGAGCGGTGTGGGATCGGCTGCCATACAGATTGCCAAGATGTTCCAGTGCCGCGTGATCGCCACGGCCGGCGGGGAAGCTAAGCTGGCCAAGGCGCGCGAGCTGGGCGCGGATCACACGATCGATCATTATAAGCAGGATATTTCAGGGGAGGTGCGCAAGCTCACCGGAAAGCGCGGGGTGGACGTGGTGATCGAACACGTGGGCACGGCCACCTGGCAGAAGAGCGTGGAATCGCTCGCGCCGGCCGGCCGGCTGGTGACCTGCGGGGCGACGACTGGTTACGACGCCAAGGTGGATTTGCGATTTTTGTTCAGCCGGCAGCTCTCACTGCTGGGCTCGTTCATGGGCACGATGGGGGAGTTGCACCAGGTGTTGCGGTTCGTGTTTCGCGGGCTGTTGAAGCCGGTGATCGATAAGGTGTACCCGCTGGCGGAGATCCGGGCGGCGCATGAGAGGTTGGAAGGGAAGGAGCAGTTTGGGAAGGTGGTGGTGGTGCCATAGCGGTATTCCAGTTTGGTGTAACTATCGTGCATACCATGAAGACGGCTATTTCTTTGGAAGACGGACTCCTTGTGAGAGCGGGCCGCACAGCCTGCAAATGGGGATCAGCCGCAGCCGCCTGTTCCCGCGGCGGTGTCAAGTGTTTTGTGTAAACGGCTTTGGATTTTTTTTGAAATGCTTTCTTCCTCGCGCCGCAGGCTGATCGGGGCGGTGGGAAAGTGGGAATCCTGGTTTTGGATTTCCACTTTTCCATCGCCCCTTCGTTTTGCTTTGGTCCGAACAATTAA
>Ga0181518_10000106_pt1 | contig 90421 bp, 84 predicted proteins | sample PEATcosm2014_Bin_28_FD_119751 | JGI IMG/M metagenome (GOLD analysis project Ga0181518, IMG submission 119751) | Peatland microbial communities from MTU Mesocosm Facility, Houghton, MI, USA - PEATcosm2014_Bin01_60_metaG | ecosystem: Environmental > Terrestrial > Soil > Wetlands > Peat | place...
CGCCGCAAACGAACGGACCAACTGGACGCTCGACCATGCCGATCTGTTCTGTGGTCACATTCTGCCCCGAAGCCGGTCGATTTCACGGCGATCGCGTTTCGATGGCTTGCCTTCCCGCAACGCTTCGAAATGCGGCATCGCTTTGCGCTCTTCTGCCAACTTCAGCCGCAACTCCCGGCTTGCCTCTGTCTCACGGTAAAGCGTCTGCGCAACCGCCGCCGGGCCGCGCATCTCGCGAAGAACCAAGACCTCCACCTGAAAGTCGCCTCCGTCGTTCTTCACCTGCAACAGGTCGCCGACCCGAACCTCGCGCGCAGGTTTGGCTGTTTGTCCGTTGGACTCGATCCTGCCGAGTTCACATGCCCGCGCAGCGAGCGAGCGCGTCTTGAAGAATCGGGCGGCCCAGAGCCACTTGTCCATTCTCACGCGGGGCATCATCCCATTCTTGTACTATGACGGAATCTCCAGTGGGCTATTAGTGCCGACACTTCTTGCCGAACTACAGCGTTCCGGTGAGGGCCAAACCGGCCAGACGGATCTGATCTTCGCCGGTCAGGGAAGTTATGCCGGACACTGGCCGGCTTCTCGGGGAGTAATCCGCAGCTTACTGCGAATCCCCGGTATGGCCCTCAGATTTGATGGAGTCCCGATCACCGGTGCGCTTTTGTGCGACCTGCGGGGCTTGCACGACTGGCGCGAAGAGATCATGATCGTCCTCAAACCGCTTCACCTGTTTCTTGCGGCAAGCTCCGGGATGTTCAAGCCTTGATTCGGCAATCGGAACCGGACCGCCCAGGGGATTAGCGCTGCTGCGCCGGCGCCGTAGGCTTCCGCTTCTCGGATGGCATCGAAGTCGCGCACCTCAACCGTGCCGCCCCGCAGAGTGACCTTGGCCGGCTTGTGGTTAAGGAAATTGTGCGTGATGTCTTCCATGAGCGTGACTTTATTGCGCCCTTTCTGATGGCGGGGATTGAGAATACACAAGCGGCTTCCAAGTGGTAACGGGAGTGGCAATACGCCACCTGACCAGCAGCGCGATGCTGGGCCACACAAGTGCAGCCGTTCCTCTTCAGGAAGCAATACTAACTTCTGTCTCACCATCCATCGCGCGAAGCCCGACCTTTGGAGCAAGCTGCCATGGGTCCAACAGCGCTTCCTGCGATACGCCGGCCAACTGGCGAAGGGTCCGCTTGCTAAACGGTTGCAGCATTGCCTCGCTTATCCCTTTCTCTTCTCCCGCCGATGTTCTTCGCGAATGAGTCGTACGCGGCTCGGAACATTTTTGCGAGCGCGAGCGCGGTTCGCTTGTCAAGGTTCTTGTCCGCCCGCAGGTGCAACTCCACGACGTCGGGGGTTGTGTGATTCCTGTGCAAGAGAATCACCCGGAGACCGGAGGTGAAGGATGGAAATCGACGTTACGAACATCGAGGTAATGGTTGAAGGCGAAGGCCTTTTGGATATCGAAGCCATTCGGCTTCAGGAAGGTAACACGGGACGCGAAATTGTCGCCGCAGTCGCCGTGAAGGCTGGATTTCCGGTCGCAGAAGGCCTCCTCTTCCTAGAGGACGTCGAAGAGCCGATCGACTTGGCTATCGTCGCCCGGTATCGTACGACTTTCCGGTTCTGATTTTCGGGGTAGCCGCGGTCGAGCCGAACGGCGCTTCGAGCGAATATTGCTTCCGCTTCGAACTGACCGACTTTCCCGGAATCGCACCGGAAGCGAAGATATGGGACTGCGCGGGAAACGCCGTGCTGCCCCAGGGGGGCGGCCACCACCAGGCCGCCCGGCTTATCCCGGAAGACCCGGTTCACGCGCGCGATGGCCTGCATCAGTCCGTGGCCCCGCATGGGCTTGTCCAGGTACATCGTGTGCAGGCACGGCGCGTCGAAGCCGGTGAGCCACATGTCGCGGACAATCACGATCCTGAACGGGTCGTCCGCCAGCTTGAACCGCTTGGCCAGCTTGTCCCGGCGCGGCTTGTTCCGTATGTGGTCCTGCCAACCGTCCGGGTCCGAGGCGGAGCCGGTCATGATGACCTTGAGCGTGCCCTTGTCGTCCGCTTCGCTGTGCCACTCGGGCCGCAGTTTCACGATGGCGTCATACAGTTCCACGCAAATGCGGCGGCTCATGCAGACCACCATCGCCTTCCCGTCCATGGCTTCCAGGCGCGTCTCGAAGTGCTCCACCAGATCCCGCGCGATCAGGTTGATGCGTTTCTCCGCGCCCACCACGGCTTCGAGCGCCGCCCACTTCGACTTGAGCTTTTCCTTGCGCTCCTCCTCTTCGGTTTCCGTAACTTCCTCGAACTCTGTATCGAGAAGCGGCTTTTCCTTCGGGTCCAGTTCCAACTGCGCCAGCCGGCTTTCGTGATAGATCGGAACGGTGGCTCCGTCCTCCACGGCGCGCTGGATATCGTAGATGCTGATGTAATCGCCGAACACGGCGCGCGTGTTCTTATCGGTCAGCTCGATGGGCGTGCCGGTGCAGCCGATGAACGAGGCGTTCGGCAGCGCGTCCCGCATCTGGCGCGCGAAGCCGTCGATGAAATCGTATTGGCTGCGGTGGGCCTCGTCGGCGATCACCACGATATTCCGGCGCTCCGAGAGCAGCGGGTAGCGGTCGCCCCTCTCGTCGGGCAGAAATTTCTGAATGGTGGTGAAGACCACCCCGCCCGACGAAACCGCCAGCAGCTTGCGCAGATCGGCCCTGGTTTCCGCTTGAACCGGGTCCTGCCGGATGGCGTCGCTGCACCGGGCGAAGGTATCGTAAAGCTGGCCGAGCCTGGCCCGTGGGCCCCAATGCCGGCACGATGCCGGCCGCCCCAACCGCCTGCCCCAGCAGACTGCGCCGGCTCAGGGAATCCGTCATTCCGTTCTCGCCTCCACCGGATGGCGCGGGGCATTTCCGCTCCCGCCGCGGTTCCGGCTTATGCCTTGGTAGTGACCGTGACGCTGCTCGATTTCAGCCCGGGCGAGCTCGCAGTCAGTTGAATCCGCCCCGCCTTGGCCGTCGATTGCACTATGGCCAGACACAACCCACGGAACGCCTTCCTGCGGTTGCCCTTGAAATACTCATGACTCTCGGGATTCCCGCTGTCCACCCCGATGATTTTTCCCTCGCCCTGCATCTCGAAGGTGACCTCATTGTCCGCGGTCGGCACTACCCGACCTTGCGCGTCGAGTATCTTAACTGTGAAATGAGCGACGTCCCGGCGGTCGGCCGCTATGGCGTCCCGGTCCACGGAAAGTTCAACGGCAGCCGGCTCTCCCGTGGTCGAGACCTCGACCTCGAGGACCACCTTCCCGTCCTTGACGCCCACGGCTTTCAGCGTGCCCGGTTCATATGGCACCGTCCATGCCAGGTGCAGATCCGACGTGGTGCGCGGGGCGGTGCTCCGGCCCTCGCGCTGAGGCGGCCAATACCCCATGCGCGGGAACCAATAGCCCTGTACCCCGTAGGACTCGCCGTTCACAAACAGCTCTACGGTGTCGCAGTTCGTGTAGCACAGTACCGGTATGACTTTTCCTTCCCTGCCCTTCCAGTTCCAGTGAGGGAACAGGTGGAGCATCGGCTTATCCGTCCACTGGCTCTGGCAGAAGAAGTAGCCATCCTTTGGGAAGCCGCAGGAATCCAGCACTCCCGAGGGCGTCGTAGGCCACCCGGACTCCCTCACGTAGTCATAACCCGACCACAGGTGGTCGCCGGTCGCGTAGTCGTAGGTCCTCGTGAACTTCGTCAACAGCTCGATCTCAGTCCCTCGATGGTTGGGCCTAAGCGGTTGGGGAAGGACCGCGCTACCCTTGCTCACGACGGGGAGCGGCGGGACAAGCTCGGAATAGTCGCCCCTGACGCCGCCCATGACCTCGTTCTCCGTGCCGATGAACCTTCTCTGCGGGAACGCATGGCGGTCGTCGCTGTAGGCCGATTCCGCCCGCTTGGCCCGGCGGTCCGAATAGTTGTAGCCAGCCACGTCCAGCACCGCCAGGAACTCCGGCGGCGTACCGACTTCACGTCCACCCAGATTGGCGGCGATCCTGTCGCAACCCATGGTGACTGGCCGGGTAGGGTCTTCCCGGTGAAAGAACTCGACCAGCCTCTTGACCATTTCTACGCCGTGGATGGAGGCCTGCTCGCCGATCTCATTGCCCGCACTCCACAGCAGCACGGAAGGGTGGTTCCGATCGCGCCGGACAAAGCTGACTGCGTCCCGCTCCGACCATTCGTCGAAGTATGGGCCGTACCCGCCCGCGGTCTTGTCTTGCTTCCACTCGTCGAAGATCTCATTCATTACCAGGAAGCCCAATCTGTCGCACAGGTCCAGGAATGCCGGATCGTAAGGATTGTGAGAGGTCCGAATGGAGTTGCATCCCGCTGCCTTCAAGATCTCGAGGCGCCGTTCCCAAACCCGCTCCGGCACGGCCGTTCCCACCGAACCGCAGTCGTGATGCAGGCACATGCCGTTTATCTTCACCTGCTTGCCGTTCAGCAGGAATCCCTTGTCTACGTCGAACTCAACCCGTCGAATCCCAATCGCCGTGTCGTACGAGTCGGTCACCCGGCCCTGATCCGTCACCGAGGTGCGCACCTTATAAAGATAGGGATTCTCAAGCGACCACAAGTTCGGCTTGGTTACCCGTATCTGCTGCACAAACTCGAATTCTCCGCCGGCTGCGATGCTCTTGCTCTCGCTCGCCTGCGCGGCCTGAGTCGGGTTTCCGTCCCGGTCGAGTATGGTGGCGGTTACCACGCACTCGGCAGCGCTCTTGCCTTCATTCTGAACCCTGGCCTTGATTTGGACGGTGGCGGCATCCGCATCGACCTGCGGTGTCGTGATGAACGTGCCCCAGTAGGCGCCGTGCACCGGGTTCGTAACCAGCAGCCAGGTATGCCGGTAAATTCCGGACCCCGTGTACCAGCGTGAGTTGGGCCGGTGGGAGTTGTCCGCTTTGACCGCAATCGCGTTGTCCGCCCCGTACTTCAGGTGGGGAGTCAGATCGTAACAAAAACTGCTGTAACCGTACGGCCGCTTGCCGAGGTACTGACCGTTGATCCACACTTCGCTGAGCTGATACACGCCCTCGAACTCGATGGACACCTTCTTGTCTCTGTAAGATTCGGGAACGTTGAAGTGCTTCCGGTACCAGCCGATGCCCATGGGCAAAGACCAGACGTTCGCCCCAGCCGCCTGGGTGAAGGGCTCCTGGATGCTCCAGTCATAAGGCAGGTCCACGTCTCTCCACTTGGCGTCCGCGAAATTCGGCGCCTGCGCGCCGGAGGCATCCCCCCGGAAGAACTTCCAGCCGAAGTCGAAAGAATCCCGGACGCGGCCGCCCATGCCGCCCGCCGGCGGCGTTTGCGCGTTGGCCTGGCCCGTGGACCCCAATGCCGACAGCACGCCGGCCGCCCCGGCAGCCTGCCCCAGCAAACCGCGCCGGCTCGGGAAACCCGTCAATCCATTCTCCTTCTTCATAATCGCCTCCACGGGGTAGCGCGGGGGATTTCCGCCCCCGCCGCCGTTCCGGCTTATGCCTTGGTAGTGATAGCAACGCTGCTTGACTTGAGCCCGGGTGAAGTCGCGGTCAGTTGAATCCGGCCCGCCATGGCCGTCGATTGCATGATCGCCAGGCACAACCCATTGAACGCTTTCCTGCTCTTGCCCTTGAATTCCTCATTGCTCGCGAGATTGCCGTTGTCGAGCCCTATGATTTTGCCCTCGCCTTGAATCTCAAAGTCGACCTTATTGTCCGCAGTCGGCACTACCCTGCCCTGCGCGTCGAGTATCTTAACCGTGAAGTGAGCGACGTCGCGGCGGTCGGCCGCTATGGTGTCCCTGTCCACGGAGAGTTCGATAGCAGCCGGTTCTCCGGTGGTCGAGACCTCGGTCTCCAGGACCACCTTCCCGCCCTTCCGGCCCACGGCTCTCAGCGTGCCCGGTTGATAGGGCACCGTCCATGTCAAGTGCAGGTCCGACGTGGTGCGTGGCGCGCTGGCCCGGCCCCCGGGCTGCTCGGGCCAATACCCCACGCGTGGGAACCAGTAGCCCTGCTCACCGAAAGACTTGCCGTTCACAAACAGCTCCACGCTGTCGCAGTTGGTGTAGCAGAGCACCGGTATGACGTCGCCTTCCTTGCCCTTCCAGTTCCAGTGAGGGAACACGTGGATCATCGGCTTGTCGGTCCACTGGCTTTGATAAAAATAGTAGCCGTCCTTGGGGAAACCGCAAGTATCGATCACCCCGGCGCCCGAGCCCTTCGAAGGCCACTGGGCCTCGCCCAAGTGGTCGATACCCGTCCACATGTGGTCGCCGGTCACGTACTCGTAGGTCCTCCGGAACCGCCACAGCATCTCGGCCGAAGTACCTCGATCGTTGCGCCTGCGCGGGGCAGGCCCGCCACTCGTCGGGACCAGGCCGGAGTAGTCACCCCTGACGCCGCCGATGGACGAGTTCTCCGTGCCGATGAACTTTCTCTTGGGAAAGTCGTGCCGGTCGTCGCTGCAGTATGTTTCCGCCCGCTTGGCCCGGCGGTCGAAATAGTTGTAGCCAGCCACGTCCAATAGCGCCAGGAACTCTGGCGGCGTACCGACTTCACGTCCGGTCAAATTGGCGCCGATCCGGTCGCAACCCATGGTGGTGAAATGGGTAGTGTCCTCCTTGTGAATGATGTCGGCCAGCCTCTTGAGCACCTCCACGCCGTTAACGGCGGCTTGTTCGCCAATCTCGTTGCCGAGACTCCACAGCAAGACTGAAGGGTGGTTCCGGTCGCGGCGGACGAAGGCCGTCAGGTCCCGCTCCGACCATTCATCGAAGTAGTTGCCGTATCCGTTGGCAGTCTTGTTTTGCTTCCACTCGTCAAACATCTCGTTCATTACGAGGAAGCCCACTTTGTCACACAGGTCGAGGAACTCCGGCGCGTAGGGATTGTGAGAGGTCCGAATGGAGGTGAAACCCGCCGCCTTCATGATCTCCAGCCGCCGTTCCCAAACCCGTTCCGGCACCGCCGCTCCCACCGAACCGCCGTCGTGATGCAGGCAGAAACCGTTCAGTCTCACGTGCTTGCCATTCAGCAGGAATCCCCGGTCCAAGTCGAACTCGACCTTTCGAATCCCAAAAGTCGTGTCGTAGGAGTCGCCGCCGCCACGACCCTCTCCCATCACCGAAGTACGCACCTGGTAAAGATAGGGACTCTCAAGGGACCATAAGTTCGGCTGGTCCACGCGGATCTGCTGTACGAACTCGGCTTCTCCATTGGCCGCGATGTTCTTGACCTCGGTGACTTGCGCACCCTCGGCCACGTTCCCGTCGCGGTCCATGATGGTGTTGGTCAGCCGGCACTCGACGGGGCTGCTGCCTTCATTCTGAACCCTGACCTTGATTTCAACCATGGCAAAATCCATCTCCACCTTGGGCGTAGTGACGAACGTGCCCCACTCGGCGACATGCAACTGGCCCATCACCAACAGCCAGGTGTGCCGGTAAATCCCGGAACCCGAGTACCAGCGGCAGTTTGGTTGCTTGGAGTTGTCCGCCTTGACCGCAATCGCGTTCTCGCCGCCATACTTCAGGTGCGGACTGAGATCGTAGGAAAAACCGATGTACCCGTTCGGCCGCTTGCCCAGGTACTGGCCGTTGATCCACACCTCGCTGAGCTGATACACGCCATCGAACTGGATGAGTACTTTTCTGCCACTGTAAGATTCGGGGATGTTGAAGTGTTTCCGGTACCAGCCGATACCCGTGGGTAAGTAACCGCCTTGCCCCTTTGCCGGCGCATTCTCGTCGAACGGCCCCTCGATGCTGAAGTCATGAGGCAAGTCCACGTCCTGCCAGCTCCCGTCCGCGAAATTCGGTTGCTGCGCGCCTGGAGCGTCCCCCTTGAAGAACTTCCAGCCGAAGTCGAAGGTACTCTTGCGGCCTCCCCCGCCCAAGCCGCCGCCCCCGCGGCCAGCGCCGCCGCGACCACCGCCCGCCGGCGGCGCTTGTGCGGGGGTTTGCGCGTCGCCCCGGCCCGTGGACCCCAATGCCGATAATACGCCGGCCGCCCCAACAGCCTGCCCTAGCAAACTGCGGCGGCTCAGGGAATCCGCCATTCCGTTCTCGTTTTGCATGTGGTTCTCCAAAGTGTACTCAGCTGTTACCGTTTCAGTGTGTACGGGGATCCTCAGTCATCGCGCATCAGGCGAGCCGGTGTGCCTCGGAAGTAGCGATAGCCACGCTGCTTGATTTGAGCCCCGGCGAAGTCGCGCTCATTTGAATCCGGCCGGCCTTGGCCGTGGATTGCACAATCGCCAGGCACAACCCATTGAACGCCTTCCTGCGATTGCTCTTGTAATCTTCATGACTCGCCAGATATCCGTTGTCCACCCCTATGATTTTGCCCTCGCCCTGAATCTCGAAGGTGACCTCGTTGTCCGCGGTCGGCACGACCCGACCCTGCGCGTCGAGTATCTGAACCGTGAAATGAGCGGCGTCCCGGCGGTCCGCCGCTATGGCGTCCCGGTCCACGGAGAGGTCAATCGCAGCCGGTTCTCCCGTGGTCGAAACCTCGACTTCAACGACCACCTTTCCGTCCTTGGTGCCCACGGCTTTCAATGTGCCCGGTCGATACGGCACAGTCCAGGTCAGGTGCAGATCCGATGTGGTGCGTGGAACGTTTTGCCGGGCAACGGGTCCCCCGCGCCCTATGCGCGGGAACCAATACCCCTGCGCCCCAAAGGACTCGCCATTCACAAACAACTCTACGGCGTCGCAATTCGTGTAGCAGAGTACCGGTATGACTCTTCCTTCGTGGCCCTTCCAGTTCCAGTGAGGGAGCAAGTGGATCATCGGCTTATCGGTCCACTGGCTCTGACAGAAAAAGTAACCGTCCTTGGGGAAGCCGCAGGTATCGATTACCCCAGCGCCCGAGCCCTTCGCTGGCCACGAGGCTTCGCCCAGATGGTCGATACCGGTCCACATGTGGTCGCCGGACACGTATTCGTAGATTCTCCTGAACCTCCACAACTGCTCGAAATCGGTTCCTCGATTGTTGCTCCTGCTCACGGTGACCCCAAAGCTCGCTGGAAGAAGCTCGGAATAGTCGCCCCGGACGCCGCCCATGGACCCGTTCTCCGTGCCGATGAACAATCTCTTTGGGTACGCGTGCCGGTCGTCGCTGTAATATGTTTCCGCCCGCTTGGCCCGGCGGTCTGAGTAGTTGTAGCCAACCACGTCCAGGACCGCCAGGAACTCTGCCGGCGTACCGACTTCACGCCCGCCCAAATTGGCGGCGATCCGGTCGCAACCCATGGTGACGGGCCGGGCCGGGTCCTCCCTGTGAAAGATCCCGACCAGCCTCTTGACCATCTCTACGCCGTTAACGGCGACTTGCTCGCCGATCTCGTTGCCGGCACTCCACAGCAAGACTGAAGGGTGGTTCCGGTCGCGCCGGACGAAGTCCGTTACGTCCCGCTCCGACCATTCGTCGAAGTATTGGCCGTATCCGTTGGCAGTCTTGTTCTGCTTCCACTCGTCAAAGACCTCATTCATCACCATGAAGCCCACTTTGTCGCACATGTCCAGGAATTCCGGCGCGTAAGGATTATGAGAGGTCCGAATGGAGTTGAAACCCGCTGCCTTCATGATCTCCAGTCGCCGCTCCCAAACCCGTGCCGGCACCGCCGCTCCCACCGAACCGCCATCGTGATGCAGGCAGAAGCCGTTCAGTCGCACGTGCCTGCCGTTCAGCAGGAATCCCCGGTCCGCGTCGAACTCGACTTTTCGAATTCCAAAAGGCGTGTCGTACGAGTCGGAGCCTCCACCCATCACCGACGTGCGCAGCGAATAAAGATAGGGATTCTCAAGCGACCACAAGTTCGGCTGGTCCACGCTTATTTGCTGCACGAACTCGTATTCTCCGTTCGCGGGAATGGTCTTGGCCTCGCTCGGCTGTGCGCCCTGCACGCCCTCGGCCGGGTTCCCATTCCGATCGTTTATGGTGCTGGTGAGCCTGCACTCGACCGGGCTCTTGCTTTCATTCTGAACCCTGGTCTTCACTTGTACGATGGCGGAATCCATGTTTACCGTGGGCGTGGTGATGAACGTGCCACCCTCGGCGACATGCACCAGGCCCGTAACCAGCAGCCACGTGTGCCGATAAATCCCCGATCCCGAGTACCAGCGGCAGTTGGGTTGATGGGAGTTGTCCGCCTTGACCGCAATCACGTTGTCGCCGCCATACTTCAGGTGCGGACTGAGATCGTAAGAAAAACCGATGTAGCCGTTCGGCCGCTTGCCCAGGTACTGACCGTTGATCCATACCTCACTGAGCTGATAGACGCCCTCGAACTCGATGGATACCTTTCGGCCACTGTAAGATTCGGGAACGTTGAAGTGTTTCCGGTACCAGCCGATACCCGTGGGTAGATAGCCGCCTTGCCCCTTTGCCGGGGCATTCTGGTCGACGGGCCCTTCGATGCTGAAGTCATGCGGCAGGTCCACGTCCTGCCAGTTCGCGTCCGCGAAAGCCGGCTGTTGCGCGCTTGATGCATCTCCCTTGAAGAATTTCCAGCCAAAGTCGAAGGATTCCCTGACGCGGCCGCCCATGCCACCGGGGCCGCGTCCGCCGCCCCCGCCAGCGCCCCCGCGCCCATTGCCCGCCGGCGGCACTTGCGCGGGCGCTTGGGCGCTCGCCTGGCCCGCGGATCCCAGTGCCGGCACGATGCCGGCCGCCCCAACCGCCCGCCCCAGCCAACTGCGCCGGCTTAAGGAGTTCTTCGATTCATTCTCATTTTTCATGGTTGTCTCCACTCTGGATCCTCATGGTCCGTCCCGCCATGCACTGAACCAATCTTGCAAAAACGGTCTCTTCCGGAACTGGCTTGGACAAGTCGATCCGCTTGCGGCCGGCGCTGGTGCCCCAATGCCCAAAAGGAGGATCACGCCGTTCACAGCCGGCATGCTGCCGTAACGTCACCGAATCGGCCACGCGCCACGCAATGGCGCGTTCACTGTCGATGCCGCAAGTCCTACTTAGACCCAACTGAACCGAACTGAACTGGCCGAAAGCGGGTTCGATTCTCGTTAAGACCCGCTGCTTGCAGCCCTTCCGATCTCCGCGCGGCGTCAAATGACCGCCCTGTCCAACCTACCGGATCTCCATGATCTCTTTTCCCTTGTTCCTGGCCGCCTGGTCGAGCTTCTCCATGCACCCGTCGGTCATCTTCTGGATCTCGTCGTGCGCCTTCTTGTCTTCATCCTCGGTGATCTTCTTGTCCTTCAGCAGCTTCTTCACCGCTTCGTTGCCGTCCCGCCGGATGTTGCGCACCGAAACGCGATGGTGCTCGGCCACTCCGTGCAGTTTCTTCACCAGTTCCTTGCGGCGCTCCTCGGTGAGCGGCGGAATCGGCAGCCGGATGATCTTTCCGTCGTTGGCTGGATTCAGACCCAGATCGGAAACCCGGATGGCCCTTTCGATGGGCCCGATCTGCGATACGTCCCACGGCTGGATGGTGATCAGGGAAGGCTCGGGAACGTGCAGGTTCGCCACTTGGTTCAGCGGGGTGGGCGTCCCGTAGTAATCCACCCGGATATGATCCAGAATCCCCAGTGAGGCTCGCCCGGTCCGAATGGAAGCCATCTCGTGCTGCAAATCCGAGACGGCCTTTTCCATCCGCGCTTTCAGGTTGCCCTCGACTTCTTTCACGGAGTTGAATACTGGACTGCCGGGTGCTGGTTGTTGTTCGGTCTTCATGACGCAGTGTCTCCGAAAAGCGGCTAGTGAATTACCGTGCCGATGGGCTCGCCCATCGACATACGCATTATATTGCCTGAAGTGTTCAGATTGAAAACGATAATCGGCAGCTTGTTGTCGCGGCACATGGCGATCGAGGTGGCATCCATCACGCCCAGCCCCCGCGAAAGCACTTCGAGATAGGAGATTTCCCCGTACCTCACCGCCTCGGGGAACTTGAGCGGGTCCTGGTCGTACACGCCGTCCACCCGGGTGGCCTTGGCGATCACCTCGGCCTTGATTTCGAGCGCCCGCAGCGTGGCCGCGGTATCCGTGGAGAAGTAAGGATTGGAAGTGCCGGCCGCGAAAATCACGATCCGGCCTTTCTCCAGGTGCCGTATGGCGCGGCGCCGGATGTAAGGTTCGGCCAACTGGCGCATATCGATGGCGGTCATGACGCGCGTCGCAACGCCCATCTGCTCCAGCGCGTCGGAGAGCGCCAGGGAGTTGATGACGGTGGCCAGCATGCCCATCTGGTCCGCCGTCACTCGGTCCATCTTCTGGGCCGCCGCGGCCACTCCGCGGAAAATATTGCCGCCGCCCACCACCACCCCGATCTGAACGCCCGCCGCCGCCACGTCGGAGATCTCGCGCCCCAACTCCTTCACCCGCTCGGCGTCGATGCCAAACGCGGCCCCGCCCGCCAGAGCCTCTCCGCTCAACTTGAGCAGGATGCGCTTGTAGCCGGGCATTTATTGCGAGACCGGGTCGGGTACCGGGTTTTCGCCACCCGCTTCGGCCGCCGCCACGTCGCCCACCTTGAAGCGGACGAACCGCGCGATGCCGATGTTCTCGCCCAGCTTGGCGATCCTGGTCTTCACCAGTTGCCCCACCGTGAGGGTGGCTTCCTTCACGAACGGCTGGTCCAGGAGACAGACCTCCTCGTAGAACTTGGCGATGCGGCCCTCTACGATCTTGTCGAGAATCCTCTCCGGCTTGCCTTCCAGCACGGCCCGCGCGCGCGCGATCTCCTTCTCCTTATCGAGCACGTCCGCCGGAACGTCCTCCTTGCGGATGAAGCGCGGATCGGCCGCCGCGATGTGCATGGCGACATCGTGCACCAGTTCCTTGAAGACATCGGTGCGCGCCACGAAATCGGATTCGCAGTTCACCTCCACCAGTACGCCAAGCTGGCCGCCGTGGTGGATGTAGCTCCCTATGAGACCCTGCCTGGTGGTGCGCGAAGCCTTTTTGCCGGCCGACGCGATGCCCCACTTGCGCAGCAGGACTTCGGCGTCCGCAATATCGCCCTCGGCCGCCACCAGGGCGCGTTTGCACTCCATCATTCCCGCCCCCGTGCGTTCGCGGAGGTCCTTCACTAATGCCGCGGTAATTTCCATTGGTCTTCCTGTGTTTTGTGGCGCACGCACTCATGCGTGCCGCATCCAGATTCGTGTGGATGCTCTTGCTTCTAGTGCCCGCTCTCCGTCACCACCGGCTCGGAGGCCGGTTCAGCAGTCTCCGAAGCGGGTCCCTTGCGCGGTGAGACGGGAACCGCCTCATCTTCCATGCTCAGGCTCTCGGCCATGATCTTCTCGGCGTACTTGGGATCCACGTACTCGGTGTACTCGAGCATGCCTTCTTCCACCGGCGCCTCCTCCTGAACAATCTTGTCGGCCGTGAAGTCCTGCTCGGTGGCCAGCGCGCGGCCTTCAATCACCGCGTCCGCGACCTTGCTCGCAAAGAGGCGGATGGCGCGCAACGCGTCGTCGTTGCCCGGGATCACGTAGTCCACTTCGTCCGGGTCGCAGTTGGTATCGACGATCGCCACCACCGGGATGCCCAGCCGCCGGGCTTCCTTCACCGCAATGCTTTCCTTGTTGGAATCGATCACGAACAGCACGTCCGGCAGCCCCGGCATGTCCTTGATGCCCGACAGGTTCTGATCCAGGTGCTTGCGCTCGCGCTCCAGCCGGATGACTTCTTTCTTGGGCCGGCCGGCATAGCCGCCCTCCACCGTCGCCATGGCTTCCAGTTCCTTCAGGCGCTTGATGGACTTCTGTACGGTCAGCATGTTGGTGAGCAGGCCGCCCAGCCAGCGCTGGTTCACGAAGTACATCTGGCAGCGTTTGGCCTCTTCGGCCACCGCCTCCTGCGCCTGGCGCTTAGTGCCCACGAAGAGCACGTTCTTGCCCTGCGCGGCCATCTCGCCCACGAACCGGGCGGCGTCTTTGAACATCTTCAAGGTCTTCTGAAGGTCGATGATGTAGATTCCGTTGCGTTCGCCGAAGATATACTCTTTCATCTTCGGATTCCAGCGCTTGGTCTGGTGCCCGAAATGAACGCCGGCTTCGAGCAGTTCCTTCATCGTAATTGCGGGCAAACTACCTCCTTCACTTTAGTTGAGAGGGGCGAACCCCTCGGTCCAAGCCTTCCATCGTTGTCCCGCCATCCGCCGCGCGGTCCAAAGCGAGATTTGCGCCGCGGAAAAGGGAAAAGAAGGCTGCTTCACGGGGAACCTTATCGTTTGGAGAACTGGAACCGTTTGCGGGCGCCCTTCTGGCCATACTTCTTCCGCTCGTGCGCGCGCGGGTCGCGGGTCAGAAGGCCGAGCTTCTTCAGCCGGGACCGCAGTTCCGCATTGAACTCCACCAAAGCCCGGGCAATTCCCAGACGGGCCGCGCCCGCCTGGCCGGCGACGCCGCCGCCGTCGGCGAGTATCAAGATGTCGAACTTCTCCATGGTCTCGGTGGCCTGCAAAGGCTGCCGCACCACGGCGCGCGAGCTTTCCGTGGGGAAATAATCTTCGAACGCGCGGTGGTTGACCTTGATCTCGCCCGTGCCGGGCCGTAAGAACACGCGAGCCACCGAACGCTTGCGGCGGCCCGTACCTAAATGTTGATCTATGGTCGCTAGCACTAAACTGGTACCTTCCGTTTCACAACCAGCGCGGCCGGTTTCTGCGCCGCGTGCGGATGACGGTCACCCGCGTAAACCTTCAGTTTCCTGTACATCTGTTTGCCGAGCTTGGTCTTGGGAAGCATGCCCGCGATGGCGTCTTCCACAACGCGGATGGGCCTTTCGGCGCGCACCCGCCTGAAGCTCTTCTCCACCAGTCCGCCCGGATATCCGGTGAAATGGCGATACACTTTCTTGTCTTCTTTCCGGCCGGTGAGCCGGACCTTGGTCGCATTGATGACGATCACGTGATCGCCGGTGTCCAGAAACGGCGTATACGACGGTTTATGCTTGCCCATCAGCAGCATGGCCGCCTTGCTGGCGAGCTTGCCCAAGACCACGTCCTGGGCGTCGATGACATGCCACTGGCGAACAATGCCGCTCTTGGAGGGGAACTCGGTGCTCATTGACACACTTCTCCAACCCTTCGGGTGCAAAACATTTAGCTTACGGGTCCGGAGGGTGGAATGTCAAATGGGGCATGTCGGAGACTCCAACTCTGCCCATTCAATCCGGCATCAATACCGGGATCACCTTGTTTCCATGGCGGCGGTAAAGCCGAAAATCCGAGTCCAGGGTGAAGACCTCTCCAGCCGTTTCGATCTCCGATAGCCGAACCAGACAGGCATCCGCAAGCGACATGGGCCGGTTGCGATAGCGGCGCATCAGCGCCCGCAGATCCGCCTGCTCCTCCTCGACGTCGAGCGCGATGCGAATCACTCCCCGCTCCAGTAATTCAAACAGGGGATCGGCTTCGTGGCCTTCCCGTTTCAGCAGAAACGCCGCCTCCGTAAGAACCGGCTCGCACGTCAGCAGCGGCGGGCGAAAGAATTTCCATTGTTCGCAAACCCAAGCATGGTGCCTCAGCCCGGAGCCGAGAAAGCTAACCAGCAGGCCGGTCTCGAGCAGGCCCGGACCTTGTCTTCACCGGCCGAAACCCTCCATGTATTTCGGATTGTCGGCCAGATCTTTGGGCAGGCCCTTCACCGTCCCGGCAAGGTCGCGCGCCAGGTCGTAACACGAGACTTCGCCGGCCGGCGGTTGCTCGTGCAGACCCTTTTCAAGGCTTTCCCTCACAATCCGGGATTTCGTCACCCGCCTCGTCTTGGCCTCTCTACCAAGCTGAGCGAGGAGATCATCGGGCAACTTCACTGAGATGGTTCGCATGATCCCAGGGTAATACGCGCCGTTCTCCCGCGCAATACCCTGAAAACGCCTTGGCTTCAATATGGGCCGCAGATGAACGCCGATAAACACCGATAGGAATCTGTTTTTGCTTATCCGCGTTTATCGGTGTTCATCCGTGGCCATAATTCTTGCGCCTCTTCACGCGGCTTTGGCCTGGGCATCGTAGAGAACCTTGCCTTCCCTCAGCGCAATCGCCGGTAGGGACATCAGCCAGTCCCGCCGTGCTTCAAAATCCTTGTGCCGGAAAGCGATTGCGTCCACCGAAATTCCAATTCCGCAGAGCTTCTGGTAGACGCCCCAGAATCGGTCCGACGGCTGGTCGTCCGGCGCCACCACCAGAAAATCCAGGTCGCTGTCGGGACGGTCCTCGCCGCGCGCCGTGGAGCCGAACAGGTAGACCTTCTCGGGCTGGTAGAACTCCACCAGCCGGCGCACCACCTCGTTCATGCGCTCCTGCCGCTCCATCGTCTCTATCCCATCCCTGCGGCCGGTTCTTGGCCTGCTCCGAGGACCCGCATTACTCGGGCCAGATCCGGGCGATTTCGACCTGCACGCCAGGGAAATGCTTAGGGGTGAGGACGCCTTCCCGCAGGACTTGCGCGGAGCGGAGATACCCCTCGGCGAGGTATAGAATCTCGACCGTCCGACCTTCCGGCGAGACTACCCAGACTTCGGGCACGCCGATTCTCGCGTAGTCGCCGATTTTTTCTTCGCGCTCGCGGCGGGTGTTGGCGGGGGAGAGAACCTCGACGACCAGTTGGGGGGCGGAATGGATGTATCCGTCCCGCTCGACGACGGTATCCGACTCGAACACGGCGAGGTCTGGCACTCGCGACGTGAGCGGCTGCGTGGAGACAATGAGCCCGAACTGGGAATCGTGAACGAGTACCCTGTCGGGGTCCAACTGGCGTTCCAGCGATAGGCGGATTCGCCTGACAATCGCTGCGTGCTTCCATTTCGGAGGGGGCATGATTCGGATCTCGCCGTTCACCACTTCTTCGGTGGCATCCTGCACCTCGGGCATGCGCAGCCACTCCTCGTAGGTGACGGTCTTCGGATTGGGAAGGCTTGCCATGGCGGTCTCCCGATTACCGATTCTAGCGCGCGGCGGAAAAGCTCGCCTCTATTCTATCCCTGTGGCCGGTTCTTGGCCTGCTCCATGGCGATCTGGTTGATGTGCGACAGCGCCTTGGCTCCGCTGGCGCCCTCGATGGCCTTCACCGCGATGTCCTGCACCTGCTGCTTGGCCTCGCCCAGTTGCTTCTCGATGGCCGCAATCTGCGTCTGCTGACGCGCCACCGCTTCTTCGAGCGTCTTCACTTGCAACTCGGCCAGCCGCTTCTCCGTCTCGGCGTCCTTCTTGAGCACCAGCAGTTGCTGCTCGAATTTGGCTTCGGTCTCGCGCCGCGACTGCTCCGCCGCCGCCTTGGCCTCTTTCTGAAGCCGCACCGGGAACTCTTCGGCCTCCTTGCGCAAGCGCGCCAGTTCCTCCTCGCGTTCCTTGAGCGCCGCTTCGCGCTGCTGCCAGCCCTTTTCAAGCGCCTCCTGGCGCTCCTTGTTCTTCTTCTCGGCCAGGCGCACATCCTCCTCGTACTTGTCCTGCGCCTTCTTGCGCTCCAGCGCCTTCTTGTATTCGTACTCCTCCATCTCGCGCTGCCGCTGCTTCTTGAGGCTCTCCTCCTGCTCCTTGCGCTCGCGCTCCACGCCGGCCGATTCCTCCTCCCACGCCGCGCGCTGCGCCGCCATCTCCGCTTCCAATTGCTGCTTCTGGCGCGCGTAATCCTGCACCATCTGGTCCAGCGCCGTCGCCGCCACGTCGATCTTGTGCAGCCGCTCCAGTTCCTTTTGTTCCAGCGCCACGCCCTCCCGCGTCGAGGCCAGAAGCTGCACCTCGCGGGTCAGCCTTTCGGAGATCTCCGACAGCGCCTTGGAAACCTCCAGCCCCAGTCCCGAGATCTTTTGCACCACGCCTTCCACCGTGACCCCGTCCACCGACTGCCGGATCTCCGCTTCGCGCAACCGCGCCGACTCCTCGGCCTTGGCGTCGGCCGACTCGCGAGCGGTCTCCGCCTGCTCCTGTATATCCGCAAACTCCTGCTGCACCTCCGCCTTGGTGCGCCGGCCGCGCACCGGCGGCTTAGATGTTTTCACTGGCATAATCGATTGTCCTTTCCGAACCGGTAGCTTAACACTTGCGGACCGCCTGCGCTACGATCGAAGCATCTCCACCGACTGGAAAAGCAATCTCCGCATCGTCCTGGTGGCCACGCGCAACCCCCTCAACATCGGGGCCGCGGCCCGCGCCATGGCGAATTTCGGGTTTTCGCGCCTGCGCGTGGTCAACCCCTACGACGTGGCGTTCCGCGAGGCCCGCTCGGCCGTCGGCGCCGCCCCGCTGCTGCGCGCGGCCGAAGAGTTCTCGACCCTCGCCGGCGCCGTCGCCGATTGCCGCCTGGTGATCGGCACAACCTCCGTGGGCCATCGCGAGTTGCACCACCCCATCCGCCGCCTCGAATTCGGTTCCCGTCTCATTCTGCGCGCGCTCCCACGAGCGCCCGTCGCGCTCCTGTTCGGCTCCGAGAAATTCGGCCTCTCCAATGACGATCTCAGCCACTGCCGCTGGCTGATGCGCATCCCCACCGCCGAACCGCACCCTTCCATGAACCTCGGCCAGGCCGTGGCGCTGTGCCTCTACGAATTGGCCCGCGATCCCAAAGCCGTCCAGGCTCGTCCGGAAAGGACCAAGCCCGCCACCGCGGCGGAAAACGAGCAGATCACCGCCATGCTCATCGAGGCGCTCCAGAAGTGCGGTTACGTCAACCCCGTGACCGCCGCTTCCACGGAGGAGAAAGTGCGCCGCCTGGTGCGCCGCCTCAACATCGCCGCGCGCGACGCCCCCGTGCTGCTAGGCATGCTGCGGCAGGTGCTGTGGAAAGTGGGCGGCTAATTCGCCCCGCGCCCCCGTCCCTTTTTCCCCGGCTTCTGTTCCGGATTCTCTCCGCCAAATGTCAGCGTCACATCGGCCGTGTGGTCCCGGTCGTTGAGTTTGAACTCGGACTTGGTCTTTCCCAGGTTCTCGAAAAGCCCTTCCTCGCGCACGCGGGCCAGGAATAAATCCGGATAATCCGCATTGAACGGGCCGCCTTCTTTCATGGTCCAGATGCGCTTGATCTCGAATTCGCCGTTCAGGTCCAGCCCCACAATGTTCAGCTTGCCCATGGTGAACCGCGGCCCGGCATCGATGTGCACGGCCACGTCCACGGCCTTCGTGTCGTTGTTGACCTTTCGGTCCATGGTGACCTTGGCTTCCAGGTATCCGGCGTGCCGCATGGCCAGGCGAATGCGTTCCAGCCCCTGGCTGACGCGGTCGATGTTGGCGACATCGCCGGTCTTGAAGTCGCCGGCCTTCAGCAACACATCCGGCGCAAGCGGGCTGGGTCCTTCGATGATGACCTTCCCCAACTCGTAGCTCTGCCCTTCGTCCACCGTAACCGTCACGTTCACTCCCTGAACGTCCTTGGCGGGCTCCGTGCGGATCTCCGGGAACGATACGTGCACCCGGCCGCGCATCTCATACAACGGCCGAATGGCGTTGTTCAGCACCTCGCGGAATCGGTCCTCGGTGTACGGCGAGCCAATCGCGACGCCTGCGATGGCTTCGCGCAGCAGGTTCTGCGGGATCACGTGGTTGCCTTGAAACGTCACCTGCGCTACCGCGGGCAGGTTGCGCGCCGGCCGGAACACGATGGCAAACTCGCCCGGCGCCGCCACCGTCACGCTGCCGGAAACTTTCTCCGGCACGCCCTTGGACGCCAGGAACTCCTGGATCCATTTCACGTACCGTTCCAGCACCGGTTGAGTGGCGGGCATCTTGGCCATGGAAAACAGCGGGTCCTTGGCTGCCAGCGCGGCCTCCAGATCCTTTTGCGAGACTCTCAGCTCTTCAAAAATTACCGGGTAGACCTGCTCCACCTCGGTCACCTGAATGGTGGCGGCATAGCCTTTTCCCTGCGTCGCCGCCACGAACTTGTAGCCCACGGTTTCGAACGCGCCGCAGGCCACCAGCTTGTCGCGTGCCGCCTCGAATTCGGGCTTGCCGGCCACCTGTCCGATCTTGAGCCCCGCCACGGCCAGCACCTGCTCCCGCGTATAGGTATGAAGGCCTTCCACCGTCAGGCTCTCGATGGGCCACCTGGCGGGTGTCGCGCTCTTCTTGGCCGCCGGCCGCGACTGCGCGAATCCGCACCCGGACACCAGCATCAGAAGAATCAGCAGCTTCTCCATATCTTTGATGGTAGACGCACCGCCTTCCGTGCGGGTGACGTATGTAGAATGAAAAAAGTGCCCTACGATCTGATCGTTATCGGGAGCGGCCCCGGCGGCTACTCCGCAGCCATTCGCGCCGGCCAGTACGGTCTCAAGACGGCGCTCGTCGAAAAACAGGCTCGCCTCGGCGGCACCTGCCTTCTGGTGGGGTGCATCCCCACCAAGGCCCTGCTCCATACCGCCGATGTCTGGCAGCGCTTCGTCCACTCCGATCAGGAAGGCATCCACTGCGAAAACCCGCGCCTCGACTACCCCAAGGTGAAGGAGCGCAAGGACGGCATCGTTAACAAGCACTCGAACGGCGTCGCCATGCTGCTCAAACGCGCCAAAGTCGAGCGCATTGCCGGCTATGCCACGCTTCAGGGCAACGGCAAGGTGGAAGTCCAATCGGATTCCGGAGTTCAGACCATCGAGGCCAGGAACATCATCATCGCCACCGGTTCGGAGGCCCGCATGTTGCCCGGCCTCGATCCCGACCCCGATTTCATCCTCACCAATGTCGAGATCCTCAATCTCACCGCCGTCCCCAAGAGCCTCATCATCATCGGCGCCGGCGCCGTGGGCGTGGAGTTTGCCTCCATCTTCCACCGCTTCGGGATCGATGTCACCCTCATCGAGATGCTGCCACGCATCGTCCCGGTGGAAGACGAGGACATTTCCAAGGAACTCGAGCGCGTCTTTCGCAAGCAGAAGATGCGCGTCGAAACCGGCGCGCGCGCCGAGAACATCCGGAGAACCGGCCAAGGCGTGAGTCTTACGCTCACCACCAAGGACGGCAAGCAGGAACAACTCGAAGCCGAAAAGCTGCTGGTGGCAGTGGGCCGCAAGCCCAACACCGAGAACATCGGGCTTGAACATACCAAGGTTGCACTCGACCGCGGTTTCATCAAGGTGAACCCTTACCAGCAGACCGGCGAACCGGGCGTCTACGCCATCGGCGACGTGGTGGCCGGCACTCCTCAACTGGCGCACGTGGCTACCATGGAAGGCATGGTCGCGGTGGCGCAGATGGCCGGCAAGCCCGCCATCCCTATCAACAAGAACCGCATCCCCGGCTGCACCTACACCGAGCCGGGAATCGGCAGCGTGGGGTTGACCGAGGCTCAGGCGCGCGCGCAAGGCTACCAGGTGAAGGTCGGGCGGTTCCCCTTCGCCGGCAACAGCCGCGCCACCATTCTGGGCCATCACGAAGGTTTCGTCAAAGTGGTATCGGACGAACGGTACGGCGAGATTCTCGGCGTCCACATCATCGGGCCGGAGGGATTTGAGCTGATCGCCGAAGCGGTAGCCGCCATGGAAGCGGAAGCCACCGTGGAAACCATGGTGCACACCATCCACGCGCATCCCACGCTTTACGAGGCGGTGGGCGAGGCGTTCAACGCCGTTTACGGTCTTTCCATCAATGCGTAAGTGTTGTCTGCGGGAACTCGGGCGCACGGATTACGGCCAGGCGCTGGAGCTGCAACACCAGCTCATCGCCGAGCGCCAGCAGGGGCTTATCCCCGACCAGCTCCTGCTGCTCGAACACCCACACGTGATCACGCTGGGCCGCAATGGCCATGCCAACAACCTTCTCGCCAGCGCCGAAGTACTCAGCCGCGCGGGCATCGCTTTCTACCCCACCGATCGCGGCGGCGACGTCACGTACCACGGTCCCGGCCAGCTTGTGGGTTACCCGATTATCGACCTGCGCGAGTGGAAGCGCGACGTGGGCGCTTATGTGCGCGCCGTCGAGCAGGCCATCATCGACACACTGGCCGATTACGGCATTTCCGCCAGCCGCATCCCCAAGCTGACCGGCGTCTGGGTGGACGATCGCAAAATCGCCGCTATCGGCGTTCGCATCAGCCGGTGGGTGACGTCTCACGGCTTCGCCTTGAACGTTTCCACCGATTTGAACTATTTCCAGTACATCGTTCCCTGCGGATTGACTAAGCCCGTGACCTCGATGGCCGCGCTCGGCGTACGCGCCGGCTTGCACGAGGTCGGGCAAACCCTGGCCGCGCATTTCGGCCGCGTCTTCGATTGCGAGATGGGAGAACTTATACATGACTGACGTAGTGATGCCCCAGATGGGCGAAAGCATTGTGGAAGGTACGTTGACCAAATGGCTCAAGAAGCCCGGCGAGCGCATCGAGCGCGATGAGCCTCTATTCGAGATATCAACCGACAAGGTGGACACCGAGATCCCCTCGCCTGCCGCCGGGGTCGTCTCCGAGATTCTGGTGGAAGAAGGCAAGACCGTAGGGATCAACACCGTGGTAGCGCGCATTAAAGAGTCCGGGACGGTGGCGGGCCCAGAGGGCACCCCGTTGCCACCGGCGTCTTCCCCCGAGCCGCCTGCGCCCGAACCGCCCCCACCCGCGCCCGAGCCAGCCCCCGCTCCCGCCGAGCCTTCCGGCCCGCTCTCCCCGCTAGTCCGCAAACTGGCCCGCGAGCACAACCTCGATCTCAGCCAGGTGAAAGGCACCGGCGCCGGCGGCCGCATCACCAAGCAGGACGTGGAAGCCCGCCTCGCATCGGCCGCCGCCCCGCCTCCGCCACCACTCGCCGCCATGCCACCCATGCCACCTTTGCCGCCAGCCGGTGCGCCCCGGACTCGCATCGAGCCTATGAGCGCCATGCGGATGAAGATCGCCGAGCACATGGTGCTCTCCAAGCAGACCTCGGCGCACGTCACCACCATCCATCGCGTCGACATGACCAAGCTGGCCCGGATGCGCGAGCGCTACAAGGCCGACTTCCAGGCCAGCTATGGCTTCTCGCTCACCTACATGCCGTTCCTCACGCGCGCCGCCGCCGTGGCCCTGCGCCATTTCCCCCTGCTCAATGCCTCGCTCGACGGCAACAACATCATCCACCACAACGAGATCAACATCGGAATCGCGGTAGCGCTGGAAAACGGCCTGATTGTCCCGGTGGTCCGCGGCGCCGACGAGAAGACCGTGGCCGGCCTGCAGCGCGCCATCGTCGACCTTGCCACCCGCGCGCGCTCCCGCCAGCTCAAGCCCGACGAGGTGCAGGGCGGCACGTTCTCCATCACCAATTTCGGCAGTTACGGCAGCCTGGTGGGCACGCCCATCATCAATCAGCCGCAAGTGGCCATCATGGGCGTGGGCACGGTGGAGAAAACCCCCGTGGTGATTGACGACGCCATTGCCATCCGCTCCATCTGTCTTCTTTCGCTGAGCTTCGACCACCGCCTGATCGACGGCGCCCTGGCCGACCAGTTCATGAGCAAAGTGAAGCAGGTGCTGGAAGAGTGGTCCGAAGAAGTGCTGTAATCGCTACAGCTTCAGTTCCCAGCCCTTGCGGTTCACCGGTCTCAGATACTCGTTGGCCTCGTTGTTGTTGGTGAAGCGCCATTTGGCGCTGTCCCACTCCAGCTTGCCTTCGAAATGGTAAGCCACCGCGCCCAGCGTCAGCCATTCATTGAACGGCCCGGCAATGCTGAAATTGGAGCACGCCGGCTCGCCGCCCTTGCAAGCTCGGATCCAGTCACGGTGATGCTCCGGCGGACGCGGCAGTATCTCCGTGGGGAGATGATAATTCTCCCACCGCGACGCGGGCAGCAGTTGGACGCCCTCACCCCGCAGGGCGCACGCCATGTAGCCTTTGTCGCCAATAAACAACGATCCGGCATCGTAGAGCGCACCCAGCGGTCCAGGAACAATGGGAGGCACGCTGGGAAGCGGCGCCGCGTACGATCCGGCGGGCACATCCCGCGCCGCGACTTTTCTGCGGTGCTCGGGCAGATTATTGGGAGCCGGCAGAATTCGCTCGTTCTCCAATCCCTTGGGCCGGTAGAGATGCGGAGCATCGGGCTTGGACGCATCGTGCCAGTAGAGCGAAACGGGAGGCATGTTCCCGCGCGCCGGGAAGTCGTACCGCAGCACCGATCGCAAGGGGTACGTCCATTGGCTCTTTCCTTCCTGCTCCATCAGCTCCACGCTGATTGGGGATGTCAACTGCAGCGCCATGTTTGCCGGACCGAAGACGTGGATTCCCCAATCGCCCAGCGGGCCAATGCTGAAATCGAAGTACGCCCGCCAGTTCCACGGCACGATACCGCCTTTTGCCTGGGAGCTGTACGGGCGCATGGCCGCGCAGCCCAGCCAAAGATCCCAGTCCAGCGTGTCGGGAACCTTCTCCTCCGGCGGCAACTGCTGGAGGCCCTGCGGCCAGACGGGGGCGAGCGTCGAGCCATGCACCTCGGTCACATCTCCGATTTCGCCCGACCATATGATTTCCGCCGCGACACGTTCCGAATCGAGCGAGTATGCCTGGTTACCCATCTGCGTGGCCACCTTGTACTTCTCGGCGGCCATAGTCAGCAGGCGCGATTCCCACGGGGTCCGGGTCAGCGGCTTCTCCAGGTAAATTCCTTTTCCATGCTGCATGCATGCCACCGCGATGATGGCGTGCATGTGGTCCGGGACGGCGATGGTCACGGCGTCGATATGCTTGTCTTCCTTGTCCAGCATCCGCCGGAAGTCCTTGTACTTCGGCAGTGTTGGAAAATGCGCGAGTGTGCGCGCAGCGCGGTTATCATCGACATCGCAGAGCGCCACAATGTTCTCGCTGGCGCACGCGTTGACGTCGTCGGCGCCGCGGCCTCCGACGCCAATGCATGCAATATTGAGTTTCTCGTTATAGGATTTGTATCCCAATGCTTTCAGCGATGGGACGCTGCCGAATCCGCCGGTTGGGACGGCCCCCGCCAGCAGTGAGCCGTAGAAGAAGCGACGTCTTGAGAACCGAGTATGTGCCATGTTGGCCTCCTGGCCACCAGCGATTATACCCCCAATGTCCTGATATACTGGCATTGGCCAAAAGACCAAAAAGGAGTAGTGGATGCAAATGTCCCGAAAAATGCGACGATTCCGTGGCTTTGTAAGCGTGTTCGCTTTCGCTGCCATGGCAGCCGGCGCCCAGACGCCTGCCGGCGCGCTACCGCCCATCGCTCATCTTCAGAAGCAAGGCACCGCCACGCAGATGATCGTCGACGGCAAGCCATTTCTGATGCTGGCGGGAGAACTGCGTAACTCCACTACCTCCAGTCTCGATTTCATGAAGCCCGTCTGGCCCAAGCTGGTGGCCCTGCATATCAACACCGTGCTGGCCCCCGTCCAATGGGAGTTGCTGGAACCCAAAGAGGGCCAGTTCGATTTCACCCTGGTGGACGCTCAGATCCACGCCGCGGAAAGCTACAATCTGCGGCTGGCGTTCCTGTGGTTCGCAAGCTGGAAGAACGGCGCCTCCAGTTATCCTCCCATCTGGGTCAAGGGCGACGTGGACCGGTTTCCCCACGCCCAGAGGAAAGACGGCGCCAGCACCGATACCCTTTCCACATTCAGCGCCGCCAACGTCAATGCCGATAGTCGCGCCTTTGCCGCCCTCATGCGGCACGTCAAGGAAGTGGACGCGCGCCGCCGCGTCATCATGATCCAGGTGGAGAACGAGGTGGGTCTGCTGGGCGACTCGCGGGACCGGAGCGAGGCGGCCAACAGGGCTTTCGCGGAACCCGTGCCGAAAGAGCTGCTGGACTATATGACCAGCCACCGGGACGCTCTGTATCCGGAGTTCCGCAAGGCGTGGGAGGCAGCCGGAGCCAAGACATCCGGCACCTGGGAACAGGTCTTCGGCCAGGCCCCGTACACCGATGAGATCTTCATGGCCTGGAATTATGCGCGCTACGTTGGACGGGTGGCGGCCGCGGGCAAGGCCGAATACCCGGTGCCTATGTATGTCAACACCTGGTGCTCCATGGGGGACCGGCCGCCGGGGACATATCCCAGCGGCGGCCCGCTGCCTCACGTCGCGGACCTGTGGAGGGTGGGCGCGCCGGCCATCGACTTCCGCTCGCCGGACCTACACTCCCTCAATTTCTCCGATTGGGTCAACTGGTACCACCCCACTCCGGACTTTCCCTTGTTCATCCCGGAGGCCTTTCACGCCACCGGCCACTACAATATCTTCTACGTCATGGGGCAGCACGATGGCATAGGTTTCAGCCCGTTCGCCATCGACGAGCTTTTCTTCAAGCTGGAACCCGGCATCATGGACGAACTCGAGCGCCGTTTCAGCCCCAATTCGATCGACGATCTGATTTTCACGGGGGTACCCAGAACCAGGATAGAACTGCCGGACCTGCCGCTGGCGCACAGCTACGACACCATTTCCCGGCTCGCCCCCCTGATTCTCGCTAGTCAGGGCAAAGGCAAGATGGCCGGAGCGGTGGTGATCGCCGACGAACCGCCGCAGAAGATCCCATTGGGCAACTACGTCCTGACGGTGAGCTACGCACGCAGCGGCAGGGACCCCGTGCCTGTGCCCAAAGGGGCGCCCGCGCCACCGCCTGCGCCATACCGCATCCCGGATCGCGCCGGCGCTCTCTTCATTGCCGTGGGACCCGATGAGTACATCGCCGCCTCCAGCGGTCCTGTGAGAATCAGCTTCTCGCCCAATACCCCGGGGGCTCCGCTCACCGGCATCGACTCCATTGAAGAGGGCACGTTCGTGGACGGCCGATGGGTTCCCGGCCGCCGGCTCAACGGCGACGAGAGCGACTCCGACAAATCCGTTCGTCTGGGCGGCGGCGTGATCCCCAATGGCAAGATCCAGCGGGTGAAGCTCTACCGCTACCGCTAGTATTGCGATTCGCAACCCAGAGAGAATCGCAGGGCCGAGCAGATCTCACTCATCCGCTGCGGACCAAGCCGGGCCACTCGATTGCCCAGGCGCCCCTGCGACACAGTAACCGCGTTATGGAGGTTGACTGCGCACCGGCCCTTCATGCCATCTTCCTCGTCGAGCGGAACCTCGGACGGCACTCCACGGATGGTGGACGTGATCGGCGCTACAGTGACGGTCGATAAGTAGCCGATGGCGCTGTCCCGGGTGAGAACTACAACCGGCCTCCGTTTATCCGGAGGAGCGAACTGATAGAGACGAACGTCTCCTCTGGCTATTCCGCCGGCCAAGCTGCCTCCGATTCCCATCCGGACAGTGCATGGTCCTCCCGCGGCGCGATTTCGTATCCCTTGCGGTCGCGCTCCTCCAGTTCCCGGATCTCCAGCCTCTTCAGGTGCTCGCGGAGGGCGTCGCGAATCAGCGCCGACCGGTTGATCTTGGTACGGCGCGCGGCGCGGTCCGTTGCTCGCAGCAGCTTCGAATCAAGCACAACCTGAATCGTTTCCATATGTGGACTCCACTCCACAGTATACTCTACATCCACCGGGTGGGGCATGCTTTAGCTTGCCCTTTGCTTTCCCAACCGGCGGCGCGCCTATTATGAAGTGTATGTGCGACCTCGCAAACTTCTTGGCTGCTTTCTGGGCACTCCTTTCTGTGCACGCCGGGGAGCCCCTTGGGTGCAAGCCAATTGCCGGAACCGAACAGTTATGGTCCAAACCCGCGCTTCGCTTCGTGGTCGCCGGCGAAATGCACGGCACAAACGAGACCCCGGCGATCTTTAAGGACCTTGTCTGCTCAGCCGACGGGCTTAAGCGGCCCATCATTGTAGGTGTCGAGCTCCGTGAACAGGTGGCTATCGACCGTTTCATGGCATCCACAAATCGCGACTTGGCCGCTGACGCTCTTTTGTCGAAAGGCGAATGGCACGATTCCGACGGGCGGACGAGTCAAGCAATGTTGATGCTCCTGGAGGACCTGAGAGCGCTAAAACTGGGCGGTGCTGTATCCGGCATTGTTGCGTTCTCTGTCTGGCGCCTGGGCGAAACCGCCGCGAAGGGCGAAAAACGCATGGCGTCCGCTCTCTTGGCGGCAGCGAGGCGTCATCCGAATGCGCTCGTCATTGCCCTCACGGGGAATGTCCACGCGTGTAAGAAGATGCTTCCAGGGGTTGGCTCTTATCCGTTAATGGCATCGTTCCTCCCGAGCGCGGAGACCGTGTCCCTGTTCGTGACAGATCGGGGCGGCGAGGCGTGGAACTGCCAGGGTGATGGGTGTCGGTCGCACAAATTGAGTTCCAGCGGTGGACTTCAGCGTGAGATTAAGCTCTCGCCGAGTGCATCGCCTTTGCCTGGCTATGATGGTGTTCTATCTACGGGGCTGCACGCAACTGCATCTCCGCCCGCCCTTCACCCCACCCCCACCAGCGGCACCCCGCACAGCCGCGACACCTTCCCCAGCCGTCCGGCCACGTGTCCCACGCCCAGCGCGCAATGGTGCGTCGGACCTTCCGCGCACCAGGCGTTCACGAATTCGTCGGGCGGCAACGAAAACCGTAACCGTGAATTCGTGTTTCCCACGCGCAGAATTGGGCCGGGCAGCGACTCGCCTTCCGCCGCCAGCATTTTCAGCCGGCCCTCGGCGGTTTGCGTCACCGCCAGAATCGTCACCGGCCCCACCTTCACCTTGAATTCCACCGACACGCCATTGCCGCGCTTGCCGTGATAGAGGCCCAACCCTCTAAGCACCGGCTTCCCGTCGCTGATGGCAATGTGGCCCGGCCCGTCGTGGCCCATCAGCACAAATCCTTCGTCGAAATCCATGGCGCAGAATTCCGTAAACGATCCGCCCGCATTCAGCCGGTCGAGCAGGAACATAGCGAGGCAGTTCTTCAGATCGCCCTCGCCGCTGGCCGGAACGCCGCGCGCCGTCAGCAGCGAATTGCCCAAGATGAGGCCGGCGCCGAGCCGCTCGTAGGGGTTCCTGTCAAGCCCGCGGTAGTAATACGAGAGCCCCTGCAAATCGAAATCCGCCACCAGCCGGTCGAGCGCCACCGAGACCTGTGCGGCCCACGCCAGGTCGTCGCCCGCTACTGAATCGAGCACTTCGAAAACCGCGCGCGCTTCTCCCAGCCGCGCCATCACCGCCGCCTCGCGTGGCTGCGGCAATCGCTTCTCCAGGTCGCACATTTCCAGCACCTCGATGTGCGCGCCGGTCTGGGCCTGTACCATGGTGAAGTCCGAATACATATCCAACATGCCGGGGTAAGTATGGCCGAGGAACCCAATGCGCGCCCGGCGGAGCGCGGCAACAACGCGCGCGGCGTCCAGCCACTCCGCGATCTCGCGCCACGGCTTGTCTCCCGCGAGCGTTCCCGAGACCACCTGGAAAGGAATCCGCGCCCGCGCAAACGCGTTCGAAATCTCCGGGACCGAGCACACCGAACAGTTCGCCAGCCACTCGCCGGTGTCGGTGTTGGCGTAATCCAGGGCGCTCGATGGCTGCAGGTTGAGCACCAGCACCCGCTTGCCGCAGTGCTGCACCACGGGCAACACCTGGCTCGAAGTGGCGTACGTGCCCACGTAGCAGACGATCAGGTCCGCCCCGCTCTTTGCCAGCAGTTCCCCCGCCGCGTGGGCCGCCGGCGCCGTATCCACCAGGCCCGCGGAAACCACGTCCGCTCCCAGCGCTTCCAGTCGCCGCTCCACGCCTTCCTGGTAACCTGCCAGGCGCTCCTTCAATCCCGAAAACTGCGGCCAGTAGGCTGCCAGGCCGATGCCGAACACTCCCACCCGCGGGCGAAGGTCGGGACGCAATGAAGATAACGGAAACATAAGGTTTGCTCTATTTCCGGCAGTCTTTCACTTCGAAAGCACTACCAACGTATGCCGCATGTTGTGTATCATAATTCAATGCGATTCCTAATCACATTGCTGTTGGTTGTTCCTCTCTGCGCTCAGGAGGCCGCCCCCAAGCAGGCCCGTCCGGCGGCCAAGAATTTGAAAGTGTTAAAGGTCCCGCCCGCGGATATCCGGGCTACCATGCAGTCCTTCCGGGTCGGGCTCGGCGTGCAGTGCGACTTCTGTCACATGAAGGGCGATTTTGCCAGTGACGAGAACCCGCACAAAGATATCGCGCGCATGATGATCGTCATGGTGCAGGATGTCAACGCGAAGTTCCCCGACGCCAAAGAGCACGTCACCTGCTACACCTGCCATCGCGGAGCTCAGGAACCGCTAACCGCCCCGCCGCCGGCCGCGCAGTAGCGCATTGTCCGAATCATCACAATTCCGTCTCCGCGCAGCCTGAATCTCGGAGACCAGCCCGGCAGTCTTCGTCTTTCCGCTCACCTCGCCATATCCCCCATTTCCGATGGGAAATTCCCCATTCGATGAATACCGGTTTCCTGTAGCCGGTTTACAGGGCAATATGATCTCAAACTGGGAAAGAAGCACCTCTATGAGCACTCAGATTGCTGAACCTAAGGTCATGCCGGCCGCTAACCTGGTGCAGATCGGGTCGTCGGTCGAGGACATCATCCAACAGCGTCTCGCCCAAGAGCGCGCTCGCCTCGAGAGCGAACACGGGCTTGCCGCAACCGAGCTTCATCATTTCAAGCGGCCCGCGGAGAAGCCGTTCACCAAGGACCAGCGCTCCACCACCACGCTGCTCTTCGGGGGCCTCACCTGGAAGCACGAAAAGCTGGTGCACGGCGCCCTCGAAGGCCTGGGCTACCGCGCCCAAGCCGTCCCCACTCCCAACGTGCGCGCGTTCCAAACCGGCAAAGAGTACGGCAACAACGGCCAATGTAACCCGACTTACTTTACCGTCGGCAACCTGGTGCAGTACTTACAGGGGCTCGAAGAACAAGGCATGTCCAGGCAGGAGATCATCGATCGCCATGTCTTCTTCACCGCCGGCGCCTGCGGGCCGTGCCGCTTCGGAATGTATGAAGCCGAGTACCGCCTCGCGCTGCGCAATTCCGGGTTCGAGGGTTTCCGCGTCCTCCTGTTCCAGCAGTCCGGCGGCCTCAGCCAGTCCGACGCCGAAGCCGGCCTGGAGATGAATCTCGATTTCTTCCTCGGCATCCTTAACGCCCTGAACTGCGGCGATGTCATGAACGAAGTCGCCTACGCCATCCGCCCCTATGAAGTGAACGCGGGCGAGACCGATCGCGTGCTGGCCGAATCCATGGACCACCTCCACGAGGCTTTCCGCACCAAGCGCCCGTGGAAGCTCAATGGCAACCTCACCCGGCGCTTGGGCGGCTTCTCGGGCACCGCCGAGTACCTCGGCAAATTCGTCAACCAGTTGAAGGGCGACGATTACGTTCCGGCCCTGAAGCGCTGCCGCGACCGTTTCAACCAGGTCGAAGTCGACCGCCTGCGCGTCAAGCCCATCGTCAAAATCACCGGCGAATTCTGGGCGCAGACCACCGAGGGCGATGGCAACTTCAACATGTTCAGCTTCCTCCAGCGCGAGGGCGCGCAGGTGCTGGTCGAGCCCATCGGCACCTGGATCATGTACATGATTCACCAGATGGTGCAGAAGTACAAGGACTTCAAGGGCCTCGAGGACGGCGCCGTGCTGCCGCCCCTATGGAAGCTGGGGACGCGCGCCAGAATCGAGCTCGCTTACCGCCGGAAGGTGGCCAAGCTGAAAGTCGCCGAGGCCGTTTTCAAGAGCGAGTATCACAAGATCGTGGATGCGCTCGGCGGCATCGCCCATCGCCTGGCCGACCAGTACGAATTGCAGCGCCTGGGCCATCCCTTCTACAACTCGCGCGCCGGCGGCGGCGAGGGCCACCTGGAAGTGGCCAAGAATATCTACTACTCGAACAAGGACCTCGCCCACCTGGTGCTTTCGCTCAAGCCATTCGGCTGCATGCCTTCCACGCAATCCGACGGCGCGCAATCGGCCGTGGTCGCCAACTACAAGGACATGATCTACCTGCCCGTCGAAACCTCCGGCGAAGGCGAGATCAATGCCCACAGCCGCGTCCAGATGGCGCTCGGTGAGGCCAAGAACAAAGCCAAGAAGGAATTCGCCGACGCTCTGGAGCGCACCGGCCTCACGCTGGACCAATGCCGCGCCTGGGCGGACGCGCATCCCGAAACCAGACGCCCCATGTACCGCGTCCCGCACACCAAAGGCGTAATCGGCGCCGCCGCGAACTTCGTCCACCACATCGCGGATCGCATGCAAGCCGAGCCGCACTTCGCCCCCGCAAAACCGAGCCGCACTCCCCTTGTTTACGAACCCCGGCCGGCGTCGGCGCCCGGCCTTCTTACCGAGCCGGAATCCTAAGCCGAGCGGAACGGACCACCAGGAGGATCGTTATGCGGAAGAGTTTCTTCATCGGTATGGACGTCGGCTCGACCACGGTGAAAGCCGTGGTCATGGATGCCGCCAACGACCAGATCCTGTGGTCGGACTATCAGCGCCACGATACCAAGCAGCCCGAAAAGGTTCTTGAGTTCTGCCAGCGCTTCGAGCGGGAGGTCGAGGATTTCAGTGCGGCCCGCTCCCGCATGTTCATCACCGGCTCGGGCGGCAACAACCTCACCAAGTTCACGGGCGCCAAATTCGTGCAGGAAGTGAATGCGGTCTCCCTCGCCGTCGAGCGCATGTATCCCGAGTGCGGTTCGGTGATCGAGCTCGGCGGGCAGGACGCCAAAATCATCATCTTCAAGAAGGACCCGGAAACCGGCCGCAAGAAGAAAATCCCTTCCATGAACGACAAGTGCGCCGGCGGCACCGGCGCGGTCATCGACAAGATTAACGCCAAGCTGCGCATCCCCTCCGACCAGCTCTGCGAGATGGGATACAAGGGCCTCAAGCTGCACCCCGTGGCCGGCAAGTGCGGCGTCTTCGCCGAGACCGACATCAACGGCCTGCAAAAAACGGGCGTCCCGCCCGACGAATTGATGGCCTCGCTTTTCGAAGCCATCGTCATGCAGAATCTCTCCGTGCTCACGCGCGGCAACACGCTGCAACCCGTGGTCCTGCTGCTGGGCGGCCCCAACTGCTACATCAAGGGAATGCGCGATTGCTGGAAGTCCAACATTCCCAAGATCTGGGAAGAGCGCCACACGCCGCTTCCCCAAGGCGTTCCACCCGAAGACCTGATCCGCACCCCCGACAACGCGCAGTACTTCGCCGCCATCGGCTCCGTCGAGTTCGGCAAGACCGAAGACGAGGGCGTCGGCCAATACTTCGGCTGGCACAAGCTCGAATGGTACGTCACCACCGGCCGCGAAGAAGAGAAGAGCAAGCGCGGCGGGGCACTCTCTGGGCCTGGCGGCCTCGCCAAGGACGAAGCCGAGCTGGCCGCGTTCCGGGCCAAGTACCGGACCAAAAAGTTCACCCCCGTCAAGTTCCAGCCGGGCGAAGTGGTCGAGGGCTTCGTCGGCATCGACGGTGGCTCCACTTCCACCAAGGCCGTCCTTCTGTCCAAAGACAAAGCCCGCCGCATCCTCGCCAAGACCTACCAGCTTTCCAAGGGCAACCCTATCGAAGACACCATCGAGGTGCTGCAAAAGCTGGACAGCCAGATTCGCGATCAGGGCGCGGACTTGAAGATCCTCGGCGTCGGCACCACCGGTTACGCCAAGGACATCCTTAAAGACGTGGTGGGCGCCGACGCCGCGCTGGTCGAGACCGTGGCCCACACCGAGGCCGGCCTGCATTTCTACAACGACGTCGACGTGATCTGCGACGTCGGCGGCCAGGACATCAAGATCATCATCCTCAAGAACGGCCGCGTCAAGGATTTCAAGCTCAACACCCAGTGCTCGGCCGGCAACGGCTACTTCCTGCAATCCACCGCCCAGGGCTTCAACGTGCCCGTCGAGCAGTACGCCGACACGGCCTTCCGCGCCACCGGCTTCCCCTCGTTCGGCTACGGCTGCGCGGTATTCATGCAGTCCGATATTGTCGACTTCCAGCGCCAGGGATGGAAGCCCGAAGAGATCATGGCGGGCCTGTGCAACGTGCTGCCCAAGAACATCTGGCTCTACGTCTCGCAGATCCCCAACCTCTCCGCCATCGGCCGCCGCTTCCTGCTGCAAGGCGGCACGCAGTACAACCTGGCGGCCGTGAAGTCCCAGGTGGATTTCATCGAGTCGCGATTCAAGGGCAAAGAGGTCCAGCCCGACGTCATCGTTCACGAGCACTGCGGCGAAGCCGGCGCCATTGGCGCGGCCCTCGAAGCCGGCCGCCTGTGCGACAACGGCCGTGTGACAACCTTTATCGGCCTCGAAGCCTGCTCCAAAATCCGCTACAAGACCACCCGCAACGAAGCCACCCGCTGCCACTTCTGCAAGAACGACTGCCTGCGCACCTTCATCGACGTGAGCACTTCCGTGCTGAACGCCGCCTACCGCCCGCCGGTCAAGACCCTGGTCCCGCTGGAGACCGGCGCGCAGCGTTTGATCATCGCCACCTGCGAAAAAGGCACCGTGGAAAACGTCGATGAAATGCGCGTGATCAAAGGCAATCTCGACAAAATCAAAAAGGAGAACCCCAACTTCGCCGAAATTGCCTCCCGGGCCGTCTTCCGCGTTCCCAACCCGCCCCTGGTGGCCGATGTGCCGCCCAAATTCCAGATCACCCCCGCGCAGAAAAAGCGCGCCGCGCTCATCAAGAAGCGCGCCCGCCTTCGCATCGGCATCCCGCGCGTGCTCAACATGTACTCGCAGACGCCGCTCTTCACGGGCTACTTCGCATCGCTCGGCATCCAGGCTGAAAACATCGTCTACTCGGATTACACCACCGAGGAGCTGTACAAGGAAGGCGCCAAACGCGGCGCCATCGATCCCTGCTTCCCCTCCAAGCTGGGCATTCCGCACGTCCACAACCTGCTCTTCAAAGTGCACGCCCGCAAGCCGCTCGATATCATCTTCTTCCCCATGATCGACTGCCTCACCAGCGATCTCCACTCGGTGCAGGCCAACCGCTCCTGCCCCACCGTGGCCGCCACGCCCGAAGCCGTCAAAGCGGCCTTCACCAAGGAAGGCGACCTGTTTGCCGAGAAGGGCGTCCGCTATCTGGACACCTTCGTCAACCTCTCCAAGCCCGACCTCTTCGAGCGGCAGATGTACGAGCAGTTCAAGGATATCTTCGGTCTGAGCCCCGAAGAGAACGCCCGCGCCATCGAGCAGGGCTACCGGGCGCTCGACGCCTTCAACGCCAACATGCGCCGCCAGGCCCGCGAAGTTCTCGAGCAGCTCGAGCGCGAGGACCGTCTCGGCGTCGTCCTGCTGGGCCGCTCCTATCACAACGATCCCGGCGTGAACCACGAAATCCTGGATGAGATCCAGAAGCTCGGCTACCCGGTCTTCACCGCGGACTGCCTGCCCATCGACGACGACATCCTCTGGCGTCTGTTCGGCCCCGACGTGGAAGCCGGCGAGATTCCGCACCCCATGGCCATCACCGACGTCTGGAAGAACGCCTACAGCGAGAACACCAGCCGCAAAGTGTGGGCCGCCAAGTACGTCGCGCGCCATCCCAACCTGGTCGCGCTTGAGCTTTCCAGCTTCAAGTGCGGCCACGATGCCCCCATCTACACCGTGGTGGAAGAGATCGTGGAGCACTCCGGCACGCCCTACTTCTGCTTCAAGGATATCGACGAGAACAAGCCCGCCGGCTCCATCCGCATACGCGTCGAGACCATCGACTACTTCCTCAAGCGCTATCGCGAAGACCTGGTGCGCAACAAGAACAAGGCCACCCAAATCGACCGCCAGCTCCGCGAATTCGAAGCGCGCCTGCGCCGCGAAATGCTCCGCGAGAAGCTGGACTTCCTAGCCGGTGCCTTCGAGACCGGCGCGATGCCGCAGATTCACGTGAGCGTTGGCGCGCTGGCGGCCTCCCGCCCCGCCCAACCGCAATACCAGCCGGTTTCCGGAGACTGAGGGCAAGGGCCGCTGGCTAGGTGCCGAGATAGCGACCGTACGTTCTTGTGGCTTGGCGGCCGGGACGGTCAGTCCTCGAACAGATCGAACTGGGAGGATTCGCTGGCTGTTCCCGGATGCTTTTTGTCCGGGTGCATCTCCGTTTCCACGATGCTGAATCCGTAAACGCTGAGAATGGCGGCCAGCGTGAAGCGCATATCGCCCTCGGGTGAGTACCACGAAACAGTGCGGTTCACCTCGAGCCGTGGCAGGCCCTCACGGTCGAAGAGGGCCACAGCCGAACGGGTGTGATCGTGGCGGGCTGGGTAGAGAATGCCATGCACTTTTAGGTGGTCCGGATGTTCATAGATGGCCCGCGACCAACGCTGGGCGATGGCCCGGCTCCCGGCGAACAAACGGCTGTCCGCCCCGATTCGAGCGAGGCAGCCCTGGCCGAAAAGGTCAACCAGTGAAAGGGGCATGACCGGATAAAACTCCGTGAGGCAGCGCATCTTGAGTTCCCCGACGCCGACCGTCCGATTCCCTGTCTCCTGCCCAAAGGTCTCAATGAACGCGCCAAATGGATCGCGCGCGGCATACAGGATGGCATATCTGCCCAATGGGTCGTCGAAACGATTCCGGCCCGTGCGTCCGAAGTACAGAGGGGCAACGTTGTGCAGATGGGTGCGAAAAAGACTCCCGCCGTGCGTGGTGATCGGAAGCATCCTGCTGCGAAAATCCGATGGCGGTTCCGGGTGCGGGCCCGGCTCAGGATTCATGCAGCTCCGTGTTGTCCGAACTCTCTGGCCGCGTCGAGCACTTCCTGCATCTCTCCTTCGCGGAGGAGGTCAAGGGGCCGCCGGCCGCCCAACCGGGTGTTCGGGTTGATGAAAAAGACATTTTGCATCCATTCATCGTGGTCGGCAAGGGCCAGCAGTACCTGTTCCAGGCCCGGGACTGTTCCGCGGTCCGTGAATTGCCAGGCCGGAAACACGTACCCACGTTTGCGAAACATAAGTCCAACCAACTGCCGGAGCGCGCGCCGTTTGTTTACCGCCTGCGGGGTGATGCCCAGGTATCCAGCGACCTGTTCCGTCTTGAACACTCCTCCGTTTTGCTCGATGAGGCGGGCCTTCGCGTCCAAGCCATCGAGAAAGGCGCGAGCGAGCGGATCAGACTTCTGAATTTGCTTCAGCACCTCCTCGTTGCGCATGGCGCGGAACATGGCGTGCCAATTGTCGGGAGCTTCAGCGGCGTCGGATAAGGCGGTTTCGGAGAGATCCATCAACTCCAGGACGAGATTCACGGCCTTTTCCGCCCATTCCCGCTTCGTGGGTGCTTCCTCCTGGACGCGCTGCCGCAGCCGGGCGATCCACTCCGGCGCTTCTCGCGGCTCATCAGTAGCGGATGGCCGCGGCGCGGCTGCGGGGCGAGTCTTGGCGGCCGTTCTCTTCGCGGGCATACTGTCCATCATAGGCGAGAATTTAACATAAATCAATACTTGAGAAACCTGAGAAACTTTGGAAAACCGTTCCCAACTGAGCGGCTAGATCGCACGATGTTGGCCGAACCGTCGACGGCACTGTTGCAGACGTCTGCCAACGTCGGACAGGGGCACGAAAGAGGAGGTATGGCCGGCCGAGCCGGGAGCGGCCCAGCCGGACTGGCGCACTGTGTTATAACGGCGGTGAAGCGTCAGCATACTCATGCCGGAAGACGGATCCGAAGGGCGACAACAGCCACCGACTGTTTCTATTAGAGACTTCTTCGAGAAGGTCCCCCCCGGAAGGCCGGTCACGATCACGGGTCTTGCTTCTGGGAAGGCATCGTCCGCTGGTACATCGTACATGCTGAACCTGCCTGCCGCCATTGAGCTTCACTGCGACACGGAATCCTGCGGTGGCGTCCGATTGTTCGAGCCAACCGGCGAGAAGCCCTGGATTCAGGGGAATTCACTGAACCTGTTCTTTATAGTCTTCAAGTGCCGCAACTGCGCGAAAAGCTCGAAGATCTACGCCATCTGGCTGCGATCATGGACGTGGGGTGGCCCCGAGGGGATCATCGAGAAACTCGGTGAACTCCCAGCGTTTGGCGCACAAACCCCTTCACGCTTAATTTCTCTGGTCGGACCCGAGAGGGACTACTACCTCAAGGGCCGCCGCGCTGAAAACCAAGGGCTCGGCATTGCGGCCTTCGCATACTACCGACGCGTCGTAGAGAACCAAAGGAACAGGATTTTTGACGAAATAATCCGAGTCTCAGAGACAATCGGTATAGGGCAGGAAACCATCGAGGAATTGAAGGCCGCGAAGGGCGAAACACAATTCACAAAGTCGGTTGAAGCCGTGAAGAGCGGGATCCCGCAACTACTTTTGATCAACGGGCACAACCCACTCACGCTGCTGCATTCCGCCATTAGTGAAGGGCTTCACGCAGAAACCGACGAGGAATGTCTTGAGATCGCGACCAGCATCCGCGTCGTGCTGACGGAACTAGCTGATCGGCTCGCTACGGCGCTCAAAGACCACGCGGAGCTCAAGACCGCGGTAAGTAGACTGTTGGCGAAGAAGTCGAAGCCCTGAGCGAAGCCCCCGCCCAAGGGGCAAGAAACGGGGGCAAGAAACGGGGCAAGAAACGGGATAGACGCGTTTCTTCTCGTCCCGCCCGCCCCACTTTGCGCCATAATCGGAGCAGGATGAACATTCCGCCGCTCCTCGGGTTTTTTGGTGCACCCGCTTCTCGGCCAACGCCGTGGCGTCGGTTTCTCTTGGAGACGTTCAAGAGGATCGCAGTTTGAAGAATGGCCCCATGAACGCCCACGCGCCATCCCGCACCATCGGCCCCTTGCTCGCTCATTCCCTTGACCTGCAATCCCAGTACGAACGCCTCACCTCGCTCGACGACCGCAAGAAGAAGGGCCAGTTCTTCACCCCGCCCGAGGTCTGCCAATTCATGGCCAGACTCCTCTGTCCTGAGCCTCAATCCACATTTCGCCTGCTCGATCCCGGAGCCGGTATTGGCTCGCTCTCCGCCGCCGTTTGCGACCGCTTTCTCAACCTGCGTTCCTCGCGGCGCCTCCAGATTCATCTTTTCGAGAATGATTCGGCAGCGCTCCCCTTCCTGCACAAGACCATGAACCGCTGCGCCGCTGTCCTGAGAGAGGGCGGCCACTCGCTGAGCTATGAAGTTCACGCCAAGGATTTCATCCTCGACGCAGCCGCCGCGGTCTTCGGCCCTCCATCTCTCTTTGACGATTCGCCGGAGTGGGGCGATTTCGACGGCGTCATCATGAATCCCCCGTACTTCAAGGTCGGCAAGGCATCTCCTTATGCGAGGGTGATGGACGACGTGGTTCATGGCCAGCCCAATATCTACGCCTTCTTCCTCGCCGCCGGCGCGCAGATGCTCCGGCCCGGCGGTGACATGGTCGCCATCACTCCCCGGAGCTTCTGCAACGGCCTATATTTCCGCGGCTTCCGGCGGTGGTTCTTCGACAGGATGGCCCTCGATCAGATCCATCTGTTTGAATCCCGCACCGAAACATTTCGCGACGTGTTGCAGGAAAGCCTGATCACCGCCTCACACCGTCTCGGACGGCCGTCAAGCACTGTTACTGTAACCACCAGCTACGGGCTTGATCTGCGCGCCCCCAAGACGGCAACCCTCCCTACGTCCATTGTGATTGACGACAGTTGCGGCCACGCCAACATCCGAATTCCCGCCACCGCGGAAGACCAGGCCATCGCGGCGGTCGTCGAATCGTGGCGCCACCGTTTCCCCGAGGCGGGCCTACGGGTTTCTACCGGGCCAGTGGTCATGTTCCGCGCCACCGAGTTCCTTCTGCCGGAACCCAACGGTGAGAACGCCGCCCCGCTTTTCTCCGTATTCAACGTGAAGCCGTTTCAGACTGAATGGCCCCTGCCACACAAGAAGCACCCGGCCGCTTTCAAGGTCTGCCCGGACTCCCAGCGGCTCCTCCTGCCAGCGCAGAACTACGTCCTGCTGCGGCGGTTCAGCGCGAAGGAGGAGCGCAGACGGCTCACGGCGAGCTGCTTGTTAGCCTCCCAAATGTCCCAGCCGTTCGTCGCGTTGGAGAACCACCTCAACTACGTGTACCATGCCCGGAGAGAACTAACCACCGATGAAGTCTACGGTCTCGCCGCTCTCTTCAACTCTTCCCTGCTTGACCGTTACTTTCGAACCATAAGTGGGAATACCCAGGTCAACGCTACCGAGATTCGGAACATGAAGTTTCCGCCCCTTTCTACCGTTGCCCGCATCGGACGTAGCGCCCGGAGCCTCGCATCGCTCGACAGTGACGCCGTCGAGATCATTGTCCTTCGAGAGCTTGGCATCACCGGGGAAATCTCAACCCACTTACTCGAAGGAACGCTCTTCGGTCAGGCTTAAGCCCATGCCTACCATACAGGAAGCCGCAGAGATTCTCAAGTCCCTTGGACTGCCCAAACCGCAGCAGAACGAGCGGTCGGCCCTCACGCTCTTGGCTCTGGCCAATCTTGGTCCGGATGCCGAGTGGAAGGCCGCCAGTCGCCCCCTTCTCCGCACCGTCGACATCATGGAATTCATGAGGGAGCGGCACGGCAAGGCCTACGCACCCAACAGCCGCGAGACGATTCGCCGCCAAACCCTTCAACAGTTCGAACAGGCCCGCCTCGTTGACCGCAACCCCGATGACCCCAATCGACCTACGAACAGTGGAAACACGGTCTACCGCCTGGCGAAGGACGCTGCCGCCGTTCTTCGCGCCTACAGATCCGCCCACTACGACAGGGTCGTGTTGGGTTTCATGAAGCGGTTCGGCTCCTTGCAGGAGGCGTACCTTCGGCGTCGTGAGGACACGAAGATTCCCCTGAAGATGGCCGATGGATCCACCATCTTCCTCTCACCCGGCTCTCACAACCAACTGCAGGTCGCCGTCGTCGAAGAGTTTGGCCCGCGTTTCGCACCTGGCGCAAACCTCCTGTACGTTGGCGACACCGCATCAAAGCAGGTCGTTTTCGACGCGCGCGAGTTGTCCAAACTCAGTATCCCCGTTACCGAACACGACAAACTACCCGACATTATCCTCTACTGGGCAGAGCGCCAATGGCTTTTTTTGGTGGAGGCCGTGACCACCCACGGCCCCGTCTCCCCCAAACGCCACCGCGAAATTGAAGCCATGCTCAAAGACTGCCGAGCCGGACGAATTTACGTGACCGCCTTCCTCAATTCGAAGACCTTTCGCAAGTATGCCGGCGACATCGCCTGGGAAACCGAGGTGTGGATTGCCGAGACGCCCGACCACATGATTCACTTCAACGGACCGAAGTTCCTAGGGCCTTACAAGCCCCAGTCAGTAAGGAAATAGCGGCGTTCTCCGCCACGCCAACTCCGCGAATTCGAAGCGCGCCTGCGCCGCGAAATCCTCCGCGAGAAGCTGGATTCCCTGGCCCCCGCCTTCGAGACCGGCGCGATGCCGCAAATCCACGTGACCATCGGAGCCCTGGCCGCCTCCCGCCCCGCCTAGCCGCAATACCAGACGGTTTCGGGAGACTGAGCTCGGAAACAACAGGTTCTCGCGGGTCGGCGACCACAAGAGACGGGACAGGTGCAATCGGGTCGCCGCACGGCGTTCGGGGAAGTGTGGCCGGATCGGTACCGAAAAGTCTTAGTGCCGGGATCCGGGAAACTACACCCCGTACTTCACTGAATCAACCGCAGCCCGTTCGCACCGGGGATGGTGCGCACCCAGGAGTTCATCTCTTCTTCGTTCTGCAACAGGTCGCGCAGAGTGGTCTGGCTGAGAACCTGGTCGACGGCAACTTGCACGGCGCGCCAGAGGGAACGCACGGAACAGTCCACGGAACGGGTGCAGATGGGGGCCTGGCCGGAATGGTCGGCGCAGAACTTGCTCTCGAAGAGGCGCCCGCCCAGGGCGCTGATGACGTCGGCGATCACAATCGACTCCGCCGGCCGCGCCAGCGTGTAGCCACCCTCCTTGCCGCGCTCGGCCTTCACGAATCCGCCCTTGCGGAGCACGCGCAGGATCTTGGCGGCATAGGCCGGGGAGACGCCTTCGGCGTGGCTCATTTCGGGAATGGTGAGGCTTCCGCCCTTCCCCGCGTAGCCGATGCGAACCAGACAGCGCAAGCCGTATTCTTCGTTGGCGCTCAGCTTCATCTGGGGAGCCTCGCGATGGGGATCAGGTCTTCGATTCCCAGCGCCAGTTTGGCAGCTTGGGACATACGGTCCTTGGACCAGGGCGGATCGAAGGTCAGATCGAGTTTGACGCCAGTCACGCCGGGGACAGCGCGGATGGCGCGCTCGACATTGGCGGGCAAGGTTCCAGCCACCGGGCAGTTGGGAGCAGTCAGAGTCATGCGGATGGCGACGTGCCCGACGGCGGCATCATCCACGGCTACATCATAGATGAGGCCGAGCTCGTAGATGTTGACGGGCATCTCGGGGTCGTAGACCGTTTTCAGGGCGGCGATGACTTGGTCGTGAAGACTCATTCGGTAGATACAGGTTCGCCCGAGTTAGTGAGGGCGGATTTCAGTGTGTGCCATGCCAGAGTGGCGCACTTCACACGCGCGGGGTAGTCGCGCACGCCGCAAAAGACCACCAGCTTGCCCAGCTCCTGGGTCACGGGGGTATCCGTAGTGAGCAGCTCGTGGAACTTCTCGAGCAGCTTGAGGGACTCTTCCCGCGATTTTCCTTTCAGGCTTTCGGTCATCAAAGACGCCGAGGCGGTGGAGATGGCGCAGCCCGAGCCGACGAAGCTCACGTCCTTCACGATGTCGTTTTCGATCTTCAGGTAGAGCTTCAACTCGTCGCCGCAGAGAGGGTTGTAGCCCTCGGCCTTGCGGTTGGCGTCCGCCATCGGATGACAGTTCCGGGGACGCTTGCTGTGGTCGATTATGATTTCCTGATACAGGTCGTCAACCATCAGGAGAAAATCTCCTTTACTTTTCCCAGGCCGGCCACCAGCGCGTCGATCTCCGCAAACGTGTTGTACAACGCCAGCGAAGCGCGGGCGGTGGCGGGCACGCCGAAACGGTCCATTACCGGCTGCGCGCAATGGTGGCCGGTGCGCACCGCAATCCCCTGCCGGTCGAGCACCGTGCCGATATCGTGCGGATGGATGCCGTCCATGACGAACGAGAGCACCGCCGCCTTCTCGCGCGCCGTGCCGATCAGGCGAAGGCCGGGAATACGCGAGAGCGCCTCGGTGCCGTAGACCAGCAGCTCGTGCTCGTAGGCGGCGATTTTGTCCAGGCCGATGCGCGTGACGTAATCGAACGCGGCGCCCAGGCCGATGCCGCCCGCGATGTTGGGTGTGCCGGCTTCGAACTTGTAGGGCAAATCGTTGTAGATGGTCTTTTCAAAGGTGACGCTCTTGATCATGTCGCCGCCACCCTGGTAAGGCGGCATGGCGTTCAGCAGCCGGGCCTTGCCGTAGAGGATGCCAATGCCGGTGGGCCCGTACACTTTGTGGCCGGAGAAAGTGTAGAAGTCGGCATCCAGCGCCTGCACGTCGATTTTCAGGTGGGGCGCCGCCTGCGCACCGTCGATGAGCGCCAGGGCGCCCGCCCGGTGCGCCATTTCGATGATCTGGCGCACGGGATTGATGGTGCCCAGCGCATTCGAGACGTGGCCCACGGCCACCATGCGCGTACGGGGACCGAGAAGCTTTTCGTACTCCTCGAGGAGCAGTTCGCCGCGATCATCCATGGGAATGACCCGCAGCTTCGCGCCCTTCTCTTCGCACAGCATCTGCCAGGGCACGATGTTGGAGTGGTGCTCGAGGGCCGAGATGACGATCTCGTCGCCTTCCTTTACGTTCTTGCGGCCCCAACTGGCGGCCACCAGGTTGATGCCTTCGGTGGCGCCGCGCACGAAGATCAGCTCGTTCTTAGCGCGGGCGTTGAGGAAGCGCTTGGCCTTGGATCGCGTCTCTTCGTAAGCCGCCGTGGAGCGCTGGCTCAGCTCGTGCACGCCGCGGTGAATGTTGGCGCAATCGACTTCGTAGAACTTGCGGATGGCATCGATCACCGCGAACGGTTTCTGCGCCGTGGCGGCGTTGTCCAGATACACCAGTGGCTTTCCATGGATTCGCTGTTTCAGAACCGGGAAATCCTCCCGGACCTTGTCCACGTCGAAACCGGCCGAGATCACGCTAGTGAGCACGCTCATGGAATTTCTCGAACAGGATTCGTTCCAGCGAATCCTTCAGGGATTGGACTTTGACGCGGTCGATGATGTCCTGCGCGAACGCGTAGGTCAGCAGGCTGCGCGCATCGTGTTTGCCGATGCCGCGCGATTGCAGGTAGAACATGGATTCGGCATCCAACTGGCCGATGGTGGCGCCGTGCGTGCAGCGCACGTCGTCGGCGAAAATCTGCAATTCGGGCTTGGTATTGATGACCGCTTCGTCGGAGAGCACCAGGTTCTTGTTGGTCTGCTTGGAATCGGTCTTCTGCGCGTCCTTGCGGACCATGATGCGGCCGTTGAAAACGGCGCTGGCCTTGCCGTCGAGGATGCCTTTGTAAAGCTCGTGGCTGGTGCCGTGCGGCTGGGCGTGGTCGATGGACGTATGATTGTCCACGTGCTGGCTGCCGTTCACAAGGTACAGGCCGTTGAGCGTGGCTTCCGTGCCTTCCGAAAGAGTGACGCCGACTTCATTGCGGACCAGGGCGCCGCCGAGCGAAATGGAGGTGGCGGAGAAATTGGCGCTGCGGCCCAGGCTGGCGAACATGACGCCGATGTGAAAGGCGGAGGGAGATTCGAGCTGGACCTTGTAGTGATCCACCACCGAGCCGCTGCCGGCGACGATTTCGGTGACGGCGTTGGTGAAATAAGATCCCGTGCCGGAGTAGGTTTCGACGATGGTGCAGTGGGCGTCGGGGCCGACTACGATGAGCGTGCGGGGATGAGCGGCCGTGGGCTTAGCGTCGGAAGGGGCCTCGTAACGAATTTGGATGGGCTGCTCGACCACCTGGCCGCGCGGGATGTGGATGTAGGTGACGTCTTGTAGAAAGGCGGTATTCAGCGCGACGAAGGCGTGGTTGTCGAAGGAGGCATGCTTGGCGAGATGTTGCTGGGCTTCGGGCGGGCAAGCTAAAGCATGCCCCACCTGGACGAAGTGCGTTCGGGCGATGGGCGCAACGTTGGTGAAGCGCCATTCTTCATCGTGGGTCGTGGGGAAGCCCAACTCCGCGAATCGCTGGAACGCGGCTTCGCGTAACCGCTGGAGCCAAGGGGCCGCGGGCGGCTGTTTGGTAAAGCTCTCCAGCCATGTGCCGGTTTGTTCCGCAACCGCCGTCATAACTTTCCGACCGCCTCCTCTTCGTCCACAATGCCGAGGCCGGCGTAACCGCTCTCTTCAAGCTCGAGGGCCAGTTCCTTGCCGCCCGACTTGACAATCCGGCCCTCGGCCAGCACATGCACATAATCGGGCACGATGTAGTTCAACAGGCGCTGGTAGTGGGTCACCACGATCATGGCCCGCTGGGGCGAGCGCAACGCGTTGACGCCGCCGGCCACGGTACGCAGGGCGTCGATATCGAGGCCGGAATCGGTCTCATCGAGAATGGCCAGCCGCGGTTCGAGCACGGCCATTTGGAAAATCTCGTTGCGCTTCTTCTCGCCGCCGGAAAAACCGGTGTTGACGGGACGGTTCAACAGCACCTGGTCCATATCGAGGAGCTTCATCCTGTCATTAACCAGGGCGAGGAAGTCCATGGCATCCAGCTCCTCGAGGCCGCGGTGCTTGCGGATGGCATTCAACGCGGCTTTCAGGAAATACATGTTGCTGACGCCGGGGATCTCGACGGGATATTGGAACGCCAGAAAGATGCCCTCGCGCGCGCGGTCTTCGGGCGGCATGGCCAGCAGGTCCTGGCCATCGTAAATGACCTCGCCGGCGGTGACGGCGTACAGGTCGCGCCCCGCCAGCACCTGCGCCAGCGTGCTCTTGCCGGAGCCGTTCGGCCCCATGATGGCGTGCACCTCACCGGAATCGACGGTGAGAGAAATACCCTTCAGAATTTCGCGTTCGCCAACGGTGGCGTGCAGGTCCTTGATTTCGAGTAGTGCCATTGCTTATCCGACGCTTCCTTCGAGACTGACTCCCAGCAGCTTTTGCGCTTCCACGGCGAATTCCATGGGCAGTTCGCGGAACACCTGCTTACAGAAACCGTGCACGATCATGGAGACCGCGTCTTCGGTGGAGATGCCGCGCTGCCGGCAGTAGAAAATCTGGTCTTCCCCGATTTTGGAGGTGGAGGCCTCGTGCTCCACCTGCGAAGAAGTGTTCTTGACCTCGAGATAAGGGAAGGTGTGGGCGCCGCACTTGTCGCCCAGCAGCAGCGAATCGCACTGCGAGTAGTTGCGGGCGCCGGTGGCGGACTTCAGAATCTTGACCCCGCCGCGGTAAGTGTTCTGCCCGTGGCCGGCGGAGATGCCCTTGGAAACGATGGTGCTGGTGGTGTGCTTGCCAATGTGGATCATCTTGGTGCCGGTGTCGGCCTGCTGCCAGTTGTTGGTCAGCGCTACCGAATAGAACTCGCCCACGGAGTGGTCGCCCATCAGCAAGCAGCTCGGATACTTCCAGGTGATGGCCGAGCCGGTCTCCACCTGGGTCCACGAGATCTTGGAATTCACGCCGCGGCACGCGCCCCGTTTGGTGACGAAGTTGTAGATGCAGCCCTTGCCTTGCTTGTCGCCGGGATACCAGTTCTGCACGGTGGAGTACTTGATCTGGGCGTTATCGAGGGCCACCAGCTCGACCACCGCGGCGTGCAACTGGTTGGTGTCGCGCATGGGGGCGGTGCAACCCTCCAGGTAGCTGACGTAAGCGCCTTCGTCGGCCACGATCAGGGTGCGCTCGAACTGTCCGGTGTCCTTGGCGTTGATGCGGAAGTAGGTGGATAGCTCCATGGGGCAGCGCACGCCTTTGGGCACGTAGCAGAAGGAGCCGTCGCTGAAGACCGCCGAATTCAGGGCAGCGAAGAAATTGTCGGAGGAGGGAACCACCGTGCCGAGGTACTGCCGCACCAGGTCGGGGTGCTCGCGCACGGCTTCGGAGAACGAGCCGAAGATGATCCCCATGGCCTTCAGCTTCTCTTGGAAGGTGGTAGCCACGGAGACCGAGTCGAACACCGCGTCGACTGCGACGCCGGCCAGGATCTCCTGTTCCTTCAGCGGGATGCCGAGTTTCGCGTAGGTCTTCAGGAGCTCCGGATCGACCTCGTTCAGGTTCTTCGGGCCGGTCTTCTTCGATTTGGGCGAGGAATAGTAGATGATGTCCTGGTAATCGATGGGCGGGTAGTGCACGTTGGCCCAGGTAGGCTCCTTCATGGTCCGCCAGTGGCGGAAGGCTTTGAGCCGCCATTCCAGCAGCCAGTCCGGCTCCTGTTTCTTGGCGGAAATCAGGCGGATCACGTCCTCGTTGAGGCCGCGGGGAATGGCATCGGCTTCGATGTCGGTGACGAAACCCCACTTATATTCCTGATTCGCAAAGGTCTCGATGGTGTTGGTAGAATCGCTCACCGGTTATGCTCCTAAAGTATGGGCCGCTACCAGCTTAGCTAATCTGTACTTCTTAGTCAAGATTGCTCAGTTAATGGATGATGGGGAGGGCCGAACGGGTGCGGGAAAGGGGCGAATGAAGACCGGGATCAGCCCGTGCTGGCCTGGCTGAGGCGCTGCTGGATCCGTTGTTTGATCATCTGCCGCACTTGCTGGCGCATCAGATCGGCCTTGGCGCGCTGCTCCGGCGTCAACATGCTGTAAAGCTTTGCCAAGGCTTCCGTGCGTGCGGCCACCAACTGGCCCGCAAGGTTTCCCTGGGTGAGAGCGAGTTGGTGAATCTCGACGTCGCTGTTGCCGGCCTTTATGGCGGCCAGTAGCGCCTGGCGGTTCTGTTTCGACTGCTGTCCCAACGGCTGCACCGTCTGCCGCGCCTGCTGGATGATCGCCTGGGCCTGCTGCTTCTGGGCGTCAGTCAGGTTCAGAGCCTGAGCTATGCGGCGGAGCACCACGGCGCGCGGGCGCACGGCCGCATTGCCGCTACCCGGTTGGGCCGTGGTGGAGGACGCTTGGGCGAAGACCGTTCCGGCTGCCAGCGCCGCAACTGCTGAAAATCTCATAAAACATCGATTCATGGGTGCTACCCTACAACCATTATCCTCCACCGAGGCCCAGGCGTGGTAAATTTTAGCCGTGCACATTTTACTGATCGACGACGACGCGGAGCTCTGCTCGCTGCTGAGTGAGTTCTTGCAGCGCGAAGGGTTCACGGTGGACTGCGAACACGAAGGCAAGCAGGGACTGGAAAAGGCGGGGAAACCGGGCGTCGACCTGGTGGTGCTGGATGTCATGCTGCCGGGCGTCGATGGCTTCGAAATCCTGCGCCGCCTGCGCCGCGAGAGCGACGTGCCGGTGATGATGCTGACGGCGCGCGGCGACGATGTGGACCGCATCGTGGGTTTGGAGCTGGGCGCCGACGACTACCTGCCCAAGCCGTTCAACCCGCGCGAACTGGCGGCGCGCATCCGGGCCATACTGCGGCGCTATGAACCGCGCCCCGCGGCGACCTCGGGCCGGCTGGAAGTGAACGGCGTGACGCTCGACCCGGGCACGCGAGAGGTCTTCGCCGGCGGGACCCCGGTCGAGCTGACCACCTTCGAATTCGATATTCTGGAGATGCTGATGCGGTCCGCGGGCCGCGTGCTTTCGCGCGATAAGCTGATGGAGAGCTTCTACCATCGCAAGGCGACGCCTTTTGACCGTTCCATCGACATGCACATCAGCCATCTGCGCAAGAAGCTGGAAAATGGCGACGCCTTGATCAAGACGATTCGCGGCGCGGGCTACCAGTTTAGCCGCACGCCGGAGGACGCCGGCGCGGAATGAAATCGCTATTCGCGAAAATCCTGCTGTGGTTCTGGTTCACTCTGGCCATCACGGTGGTGGGGTCGGCGTTCATCTCGGCGCTGAGCGTCAACGAAAACGCTTCCGACGAGCGGGCCCCGGTGTCGAGGCTGGTTACGTTCCAGCTCGAAGAGGCGCGATCGGCATATGAAATAGGCGGGCGGCCGGGGTTGCAGGCGTTCCTGGATACGCTGCACCAGGTGTACGATGCCAGGGGCATTTTGACCGACGAGAACGGCCACGATTTGCTGACCAACGAAGACCGTTCCGACTTGGTGCGGGGCGCGCGGCGCCCTTCTTTCTACCACCTTTTCCGCACCGGCAATGCCACGGTGGCGCGCGCCGCCGATGACGGCCGCTACTGGTTCTTCTACATCGTGCCGCGCGGGCGAGTGGGGTCCTGGTTTCTGCTGCCGGAGCACGCTTTCGTGATGGCCGCGGGGGTGCTGCTGTGCTACTGGCTGGCGTTGTACCTGACCAGCCCGGTGCGAAAGCTGGAAAAGGCGGTGGAACGGTTCGGGCGCGGCGACCTTTCGGCGCGGGTGGGATCGAGCCGCCGCGACGAACTGGGCCACCTGGCGCGCACGTTCGACCGCATGGCGGAACGGATCGAGACCCTGCTGACCGCCGAGCGCAGGCTGTTGCTGGACATTTCTCACGAGTTGCGGTCGCCGCTGGCGCGCCTGGGCGTGGCGGTGGAGCTGGCGCGCTCGGGCGACCCCAACTCCGCGCTGAACCGCATTCAGAGGGAATCCGACCGGCTGAACGCGCTGGTGGGCCAGCTTCTCCAGGTGACGCGGGCGGAAGGGGATCCCTCTTCGCTGCACCGCGCCCCGTTGCGCCTGGACGAGCTGGTGCAGCAACTGGTGGACGATTCCTCGATCGAGGCGGCGGCGCACGGCTGCGAGCTGAAATACGAGAAGCGCGAGCCGGTGACGGTGGCCGGCGATCCGGAGCTGCTGCGCCGCGCGGTGGAGAACGTGATCCGCAACGCCATCCGCTACGCGCCACGCGAAACGGCGGTGGAAGTCTCGCTGGCGCGCAACAACGGCAAGGCTGTGGTGGGTGTGCGGGACCAGGGCTCGGGCGTGCCGGAAGAGGCCTTGCCGCGGCTGTTCGACGCGTTCTACCGGGTGGAAGGCGACCGCGACCGCGCCAGCGGCGGGATCGGGCTGGGCCTCTCGATCGCCCGCCGCGCCATCGAGCTGCACCGAGGCAGCATCCGCGCCAGGAACGCGCAGCCCGGCCTGGAGGTGGAAATGGAGCTGCCGGTGGCATAAGTGCTCTCTCTCACTCATCTTGCGAAACCCGAACAGAACGTGTACCGTCAGGAGGATTATGGCAATTTACATCGCTAAACGCGCGCTTCAATGTATTTCTTTTCTGCTGCTTTCATGGATGGTGGTGATTCCCGTCACGGCGCAACCCCCACAGCCGGCGCCATTCATTCCCAACCAATACATTCTGCTTCTGGAAGATGCACCGATCTCGGCGCGATTTGCATCGCGGGAGCAGATGCGAACGGCGGCGGCGGTGGCGTACCGGCAACAGGTCGAGGCGAGGCAGGCGGCTGTGCTTACGGAGCTTGCGTCCCGCAATATCCGGGTCTTGGGTTCGGTTTCGGTGCTGGTGAACGCCATTTTCGTGGGCGCTCCGGCCAGCCGTGTGGCGGAACTGCGGAGCATTCCGGGAGTGATCGGCGTGAGGCCGGTGCGGCGCTTCAAGAAGGCCTTGAACCGGGCCACGGAACTCATGAATGCACCCGCGGCATGGAACGCGGTCGGGGGAATGTCCAACGGCGGCAAGGGGATCAAGATTGCCATCCTGGATTCGGGCATCGACCAGACGCATCCCGCGTTTCAGGACTCGTCTCTGACCATGCCGGCGGGTTTTCCGATTTGCACCACCGGCCATCCCGAGGACTGCGCCTACACCACCAACAAAGTGATTGTGGCGCGCAGCTACGTGCGCATGCTGGCCGCGGGCAGCAATCCGAATAATCCCGCGGTGGATTCCATGCCGGACGACTATTCGCCGCGCGACCGGGATGGGCACGGCACGGCGGTGGCGTCTTGCGCCGCGGCCAATTCAACCGCGACCCCCGCAATTACCATCAGCGGCGGACCGCTGACGATTTCGGGCATGGCGCCCAAGGCTTACCTGGGCAATTACAAAATTTCGGGAAGTCCGGGCGTGCTGGGCGACGCCACCGACGCCACTGAGATACTGGCCATTGAGGACGCCCTGGCGGACGGCATGGATATTGCGAGCCTCTCTTCCGGGGGGACGGCGTTCACCGGCGCGCTGGATACCGGCGCGATCTGCGGTTTGCCAAACGGACCCAACAACTATTGCGATCCGGTTGCGGCGGCATACGAGAACGCGGTCAAGGCCGGAATGGTGGTGGTGGTGGCCGTTGGCAACGACGGCTACGACACCTACTATAGCTACGGCTCCGACTATTACCCCACATTTAACAGCATCAGTTCGCCAGCCACCGCGCCTTCGGTGATCGGCGTTGGGGCCACCGTCAACTCCCACGTCTTCGAGCCGTCGGTGAGCGTGACCGAGCCGGGGGCGCCCTCGAGCCTACAGGGGATCGCGGCCCAGAACAGCGATGCTGTTTTCCCGTACGAGGCTCCGGGCTCCGTGTTCCCGGCCGTAACCGCGCCGTTGATCGACGTCACCCAAACCGGCAATAACGGGTATGCTTGTACCTCGCTGCCGGCCGGTTCTCTGAACGGAGCGTTCGCGTTGATTGAGTACGGGCCGGCAAGCAACTCTTCCTGCACGCCCAACCTTAAAGTGGCCAATGCGGAAGCGGCCGGCGCGGTAGGTGTGATCCTCTACATGTACAATTCCTCCGCCCCAGTCAATCCGGAGGGCCTGGGCCTCTCTTCCGACAACCCACTCATCGGGCCGGTGGTCATGATCTCCAACGCCGCAGGCCTGGCTCTGAAGCAGTACGTCGATCAGCACCCGCTGCAATCGGCGGTCACCATTGACACCGCCGGGATCGAAGAGGATATGGCCATCTACGATCAGGTTGCCGATGTGACGGTTGCCGCCAACGACTTTGCCGGGTATTCCTCGATGGGTCCCACGCCGGATGGGGCCATCAAACCGGACGTGGTGGCTACCAGCGGATTTGACGCGGACCCCTACGACTTCGGGCCGGACCCTAATGACTCGGACCTCCCGGTTCCGGGCGGCCTCTATGTTGCCGCGCAGAGCTTCGATCCGAATGGGGACGTTTTCAGCACCAGCCGTTATATCGCAGTCGCGGGCGGTACGAGCTTCGCTACTCCCATGACCTCCGGCGCTGCCGCGCTGGTAAAGCAGGCTCATCCGAACTTTACCCCGACGCAGATCAAGTCGGCCCTGGTGAATGCGGCCTCGCAGACCACAACCACCGACGAGTTCGGCGTTCCCGTGGATGTCCAGTGGATCGGCGCCGGCAGACTGGATGCCGGCGCGGCCGTCAATGCCTCCATCACCGCCGAGCCATCCACTGTTTCGTTCGGTTACGTGAAATCGAGTGCCTCAGGGCAGCCCCCCAGCGCTGCTGCCTTGCCCATCGCCAAGCCGATTACCATCACCAACCACGGATCAAGCTCTGTGACGCTGGCGATCTCGGCTGCCTGCTGCTCCGTCAACGCAACAGCCAGTGCGGTATCGGGCGTCACGGTGGCAACCAACCCGCCACAAACTCTGACGCTCGCGGCGGGCGCCGCCACGACGCTTACTGTGACGCTATCCGGAACGGTTCCGGCAGCGAATGAATACTCGGGAGCGGTCACCTTGCAGGGATCCGGTATTACGCTGCGGATTCCGTTCATGTTTCTGGTGGGCAGCGGCGTGGCCTACGCCCCGAATTGCTTCTATTGCTATTACCCAACGGGATCGTCATTGGAAGGCGCACCCGGCGAGGACCTGGGAGGCTTCCCCGTGGCTCAAGTGGTGGACTATTACGGCGTACCGGTGGTGGGTGCGGCGGTGAGTTTATCGCTCGACCAGGCAGGCACCGTCACATTCCAAAGCGTTGAGGGGGAGCCTGCATGCTCGGCCAACGCCTCCGGCACCGTGATCTCTTGCCCCACCGACAACTACGGCTTCGCCTGGGTCGACATGGTACTGGGCGCTCAGGTCGCCTCCCCGACCGTCACCGTCACGGCGGCGGGTGTCACAAACCAGATCGGTGTCTACATAGTGGCCCCGCCCACGATCAACACGGGTGGAGTAGTGAACGCTGCCCCAGACTCCCAGAGCCCCATCGCACCGGGATCCTATGTCTCCATATATGGCACGAATCTGGTGGACACAGACTATCTCATTAACCCCACCGGAGACGGGCCGACGCTCACGACAGCTAACGATCTTCCGCTGGTGATCGATGGCACGACGGTGAGCTTCGACGTGCCCTCGGCCGGTATCAGCGTGCCGGGATACCTGACCTTCGTGGGTCCGGGCCAGATCAATGCCCAGGTGCCGTGGGAACTGGCAGGCCAGTCGTCGGTCGAGATCAAGGTGACCGTGGATGACGGCACCTTGTTCGGCAATGTGGTGACGGTGCCGCTGGCGCAGTACACACCGGCGTTCTTTGTGGGGGACGGCACCATCGCCGCCCTGGATGCCGTCACCTACGCCTACATCCTGACGACCAATCCGGCCCACTCGGGGGAGATTCTGTCGCTCTTTGCCAATGGCCTGGGTCCGGTGACGAACCAGCCGGCGAGCGGCGCCCCGGCGCCTGGCGGCCCCAACCTGGCCAACACGACCACGCAGCCGGTGGTGATGATCGGCGGGCAGCAGGCCCAGATCTCGTTCTGGGGGCTGGCGCCGGGCTACCCCGGGCTGTACCAGATCAACGCGACGGTGCCCGCCGGCCTTACCGGCAACCAGCAGGTTACCGTCTCCATCGGAGGGCAGACGTCGCCGGCCGTGACTCTCCCCGTCCATTAGCCGGGGCTACCTGATATACTCGACGTTCCCGATATGGCGAATCCGAAATACGCGGTTTCCGAAAAGCCGGCGCCGGTAGCGGAGCTGGTGGATACGCTGAGCGACGGCACCAAGGTCAAGCGGCGCATCCCGCGCATGAGAGCCTGCTCCGAGAAGGATGCCAAGGGCAAGCTGTGCGCGGGCCATCTGAAGCGGTGGTATTTCTTCGGCGAGGAAGTGAAGCGTAAATTCGGCGCGGACGCCGAGATCTACCGCTGCGAACACTGCAAGACGCTCTACTTGCCGAATGCGGAAGAGAAGCCGCGGACGGGGACGCTGAGCTATTAGGGCCACTCTCGGTGCGGGTGTTGCTGGTAGAAGACGAAAGCCGGGTCGCCGGGTTTATCGCCAAAGGGCTGCGCGAACAGGCCTATGCCGTGGATGTCGCCAAGGATGGCGAACAGGCGTTGTACCAGGCGGCCGTCAACCAGTACGACATCGTGATTCTCGACGTCATGCTGCCGGTGAAGGACGGCCACAGCGTGTGCCGGGAACTTCGCGGCTCGGGGTTTCGCACGCCCATCCTCATGCTGACCGCGCGCGGCGCCGTGGACGACCGCGTGGAAGGCCTCGACGCCGGGGCCGATGACTACCTTGCCAAGCCGTTCGATTTCAAGGAGCTGCTGGCGCGGCTGCGGGCCCTGCTGCGGCGGCCCGCCGGCTTGCGGACGCAGGTGGCGCGGGTCGCCGACCTTACCTTGAACACCGCCAGCCACGCCGTCACGCGCGCCGGGAAACCCGTGAGCCTGACCGCCAAGGAATACGCACTGATGGAGTTTCTGGTGCTCAACCAGGGACGCGTGGTAGGCCGCGAGCAGATTGCGCAGCACGTCTGGGACGAGAACTTCGATCCGTTCTCGAATGTGATCGACGTGTACATCAAGCGCCTGCGCTCGAAGCTGGACACGGGTTTCGGCCGCCGCCTGATTCACACGCGCCGGGGCGAAGGCTACATTCTGAGCGCGCAATCGGATGCCAACGATGATTAGAAGCTTCCGCTTTCGGCTCACCATCTGGTACGTGGCCCTGTTTTCGCTGCTGTTCGTGGTGTTCAGCATCTTCCTCCACAGCCTGTTGTCCAAAGACCTGCGAACGCGCCTGGACCAATCGCTCACATCCGAAGCGAGCACCGCTTCGGCCCTTTTCGAAGACGAGCTGGTGGAGGAAAAGGGCGACGTGCGGATGGCCGCAACTGAGGCTGTAGCCGGATTGCGCCTGCACGGGAGCCGCGTTGCGATCATGTCAGGGTCCCGGCTGCTGGCCTCGAGCGGGCCGGTCTCGCAACAGGAATCCGGTGCGGTGGTGGCGCAGGCGGACGGCAATGGCTCGCCGGACCTGGTGCTGGCGCTGCCGCAATTGGGGCGGAATGGCGCGCGCGCCGCCACGCACCGCCTGACCGCTCTGGGACGGAGTTTCCTGATCTTCTCGATCGCGCCGCTGGATTCCATCGCCGCCGATCTCGGGGTGGTTCGCCGCGTGATCCTGCTGGCGCTGCCGTTGCTCGTGGGGCTGGCAGGCATCGGCGGCTACCTGCTCGCCACACACAGCCTCGCACCCCTCAATTGGATGGCCGAACAGGCCCGGGAGATCACCGGCAGTAGCCTGAATACGCGTCTCGAAATCGGCAACGCGGCCGAAGAGCTGACGGTCCTGGCGGCCTCGTTCAACGAACTGCTGGCGCGGCTCGATCAGTCCTTCGAGAGCATGCGGCGCTTCGTGGCCGATGCCTCGCACGAACTGCGCACGCCCATTGCGGTGATTCGCGGCGAAGCCGACGTGGCTCTTTCGCACGACCGCAGCGCCGCCGAATACCGGGAATCGCTGGCCATCGTTCTGGACGAATCGCGCCGCCTTTCCCGCCTGGTGGACGACCTGCTGAACCTGGCGCGCGCCGACGCCGGCCGCGTCAAACTCGAGGCGCAGGAGTTTTATTTCAACGAGCTGATAGCGGAATGCTGCCGCTCGATGCAAACCCTGGCGAGCGCGTCGGGGATTACGCTCGAATGCCATTCGGCCGGGGACGTGCAATTCCGCGGCGATGAGGGGCTGCTTCGCCGCCTGGTGATCAACCTGCTCGATAACGCCATCCGCTACACGCCGCCGGGAGGCAAGGTGTCGGCGGTGCTGGAAGCGGACGCCGCCGGCGCGCGTATCCAGATTTCGGATACTGGAGTCGGAATTCCACCGGAAGTGGCGGCGCACGTTTTCGAGCGCTTTTACCGTGCCGATAAGGCGCGCTCCCGCCAGAACGGCGGGTTCGGGCTGGGCCTCGCGATCGTGAAGTGGATCGCGGAAGCCCACAACGGCACAGTGGAGTTATCCCGCAATTCCGGACCGGGAACCACTTTTGCGGTAACCTTGCCGCGTTGAATGCCCCGTGATACCTTCAGATTCGGACGGAAACGTCTCGAAAGCGAGGGCATGACGTATGAACCGCAGCGCACGCATCTTCTCTTTTCTCGTACTTACGCTTGCCGCACTGGTTGGTTGTTCCAGCCAGCCATCGGGTAGTGAATCCAAGAAAGCCGAGACCGCGCCGGACAGAATCCAGGGAAAGGCCCAGGTTCTGACGGAAGTGGGCGGAGGGGCGAGCGATGCCGCTCTGAACGCGGGTGGACCTTCTGTGTACCTTTGGGAAGGCGCGAAGCGCTACCGCCTGTTCTTGAGGACGCCCGTTGAGGTAGTCCACGGGGACGAGTACATTGCCGAGGGCGTCTACGCGCAAAAGGCCATTGACGAGATTGGCGATCCCGACCAGGGCAAGAACGGCTATCCGCTCCAATCAAGCTGCGAGCGTGTCGTCACGACGGCCTGGCACAACCTGCCCTTTGATGCCATCGACGCGCAGGCCGCGGTTTTGCGCGCCACCGTGAAGCGGTATCCCGCCAGGGCCGTGTTCCTGGTTACGCGGATACGGCCCGTTAAATCTGCGGAGGGCGGCGCCGCTGCCGCGGAACCGAAGAAAGACGCCGCGGTGGAGGAGAAGAACATCCCCGAAGTCTCTGTGGCGGGGGATAAGCAACGCGCTCTCTTGATTGAGGGTCCGCCCGTTCAAACCGCACCCCTTTGGGAGCCCGCGGGGGGAACGGTTCGTTGCAAAGTGGTCATTGGCCCGGACGGGAAAATCTCCGAACTGGAAAGCACCGCACAACTCTGCGAGAGTGTGCAGTGGTCTCAGTTTCGATATAAGCCCACGGTCCAGGGCGGCCACCCGGTCAAAGTGAAAACCGAGGTTGAAGTGAGATTTGAACCGCGAAAGTGAAGGGGCGGGGCACCGCCGGCTCCCTATCCAATCCGGAATCGTATACGATCTGGTTCCACGATCCAAAGCTCACCTGCCGGCGTTCGGTTAGCCAGGACCAAAGCGATCCTATGCGCGAGAGCGAGGACGGCGTGTTTGTCCTGCCTCCTCGGCCGAAGAACAATGATTCCGGCGTACTCCGCCGGCGGGTATGCCCGGATGTTGGCGAAATCCAGGTCCAGTGTGATCAGGACTCGGCCTTCGGCTCGAGACCTGACCGCTATGGCAGAATCCTCCGCTCCCGTCAGGCGCTCATCGGCAACCGTGTCGGCTTCGAACCCTCCATCGCGTAGGATCTCGGCGCACTCGCTCGGCAAGTTCTCATCAATCTTCAGCTTCAAACCGTATGTTCCAAGGGAAGGTCCGCCGTACCCTCGCGCGCGAGCTCGGCTGCGTAGGCCAGAGCGGCCTGAATGTCCAGTTCCTGAATAGAAGGGTAGCTGCCCATGATTTCTTCGCGCGGCACGCCCGCAGCGAGGTTGTCGAGAATCACGGAAACCATCACGCGCGTGCCACGGATGCACGCTTTTCCGTGACAAACCGCCGGGTTGATGGCGATGCGCTCCTGCCACTCAGCCATGCCTCATTCTACCTCGCTGGGTTCCGATCCTGAGGATTCGGCTAAAGTGGTAACCTTGCCGCGTTGATTCATCGTCTGTTCATGTCCCGGTTTCTATACTGGATCTTCCAATGCCGCACATTCCGTTGATTGTGGGGCTGGGTCTGGCCTTGTGCCAGGGCGCGTTTGCGCAAAGCCCACCCCCCGCTTCTCAGAACGCTCCCCTGCGTCTGACGTTCGAAGACGCCATGGAGCGCGCGCGCGCCAATAGCCCGGAGATCCTCTCGGCCAACCTGGCCGCGCTGATGGCCCGCGAGGATACCGTGCAGGCCAAGGCCGAACTGCTGCCCAACGTGAGCTCGTTCAACCAGTTCATCTACACGCCGCCCAACGGCACGCCTTCCGGGGCGTTCGTGTCGAACGACGGCGTGCACGTTTACAATAACCAGGTCATCGTGCATGGCGACATTCTCGATCTTTCCAAGCGCGCCGACTACCACAAGATGCAAGTGGCCGAGGCCGTGGCGCGGGCCAAAGCGGAAATCGCCACACGCGGCCTGGTGGCCACCGTGACGGAGAGCTATTACGGAATGGTGTCGGCCGTGCGCAAGTACGCCAATGCCCAGCAGAGCCAGCGCGAGGCCGAACAGTTCCTCGACATCACGCGCAAGCAGGAACGGGGCGGCGAGGTGGCGCACTCCGACTCGGTTAAGGCCGAGATCGAGGTCTTGGATCGCCAGCGCGACACCCAGGAAGCGCAACTTGCCCTGGACAAAGCCCGCATCGGCCTGGCGGTTCTGGTGTTCCCGGATTTCCGCCAGGATTTTACGGTGGTCGATGACCTCGATACCCCCCGCCCACTGCCGGTCTTCAGCGCGATTCAGGCGCTGGCCGGGGAGAAGAGTCCGGATATCCGCGCAGCCCAAGCCACCGTGGAGCAGCAGAAGTGGGAAATCAAATCGTCGCGCGCCTCCCTGCTGCCCTCGCTATCCGCCGATTACTTTTTCGGCATCAATGCCAACCAGTTCGCCATCAATAATCCCGAAGGTTACCGGAACCTGGCGTCGGTGTTTCAGGCCCAGTTGAACATTCCGATCTGGACCTGGGGTGAGTTGCGCAGCCGGGTGAAACAGTCGGAACTGCGCCTCCAGCAGGCCCAGAGCGACCTGAGCCTGACATATCGCCAACTCCTCGCCAACCTCAACTCGTTCTACCTGGAGGCGGTTGCCGCCAATTCGCAAATCGCTTCCCTTCGCCATTCCATGGAACTTTCCGCGGAGAGCCTCAAGCTGACGCTGCTGCGCTACCAGGCCGGCGAAGTTTCGGTTCTCGAAGTGGTGGATGCGCAGACCACTCTGGTGGGGGCGCGCAATGCGTATGACGACGGCATGGTGCGTTACCGCGTCGCCCTGGCGAACCTTCAGACTCTCACAGGGGCGTTTTAGTCAATGCAGAAAACCACAATCGTCCTCATCACCTCCTGCCTGGTAGCCACGTTTGGCTGCTCCAAGAAGGAGGAAAACGAAGCCGAAGCGCCCGCGCCCGTGCAGGTCACGGCGGTGACCCAGGACACCATCCGTCGCATTGTCAGCGGCGACGGCATGCTCTTCCCGCGGGACCAGGCCAGCGTCATGCCCAAGATCGCTTCGCCGGTGGAGAAGTTCTACGTGAACCGCGGCGACCACGTAAAGCAGGGCCAGCTTCTGGCCGTGCTGGAGAACCGCGACCTCACCGCCCAATCCGCCGAAGGCAAAGGCGCGGTGGACCAGGCGGAATCCAATTTGCGTACCACCTCGGGCGCTTCGATTCCCGAGTCGGTGGTCAAGGCGCAAACCGATGTGGACGCAGACCGGCAGACCATGGATGCCGCCAAGAAGGTGCTCGACAGCCGCGAGAAGTTGCTCGAGGAAGGCGCGCTGGCGCAGCGGCAGGTGGATGAAGCCCTGGTGAACTACGCGCAGGCGAAAGGCGGGTTCGAAGCCGCCCAGGAGCATTTGCGGGTGCTCCAAGCGGTCGCCAAGGAGGAACAGGTCAAGACCGCCACCTCGCAGGTGGATGCCGCCAAGGCGCATCATCAATCGCTGGAAGCCCAGCTCAGTTATGCCCAGATCTTCAGCCCCATCGGCGGCGTCATCGCCGACCGGCCGCTGTACGCCGGTGAAATGGCCAGCCCCGGTACGCCGTTGCTCACGGTGATGGATATATCGCGCGTGGTGGCCCGCGTCAATGTTCCGCAGAGCCAGGCCGGCATGGTCAAGGTAGGCCATCCCGCTACCATCACTCAGGTCGATAGCGGCCAGGAAGTGTCCGGCAAAGTGATTGTGGTGAGCCCGGCCACGGACCCCGCCAGCACCACCTTGCAGGTTTGGGTGGAGGCTGAGAATCCCGGCGAGCGGCTCAAGCCCGGAGCCAGCGTGCACGCCGTGATTATCACCGAGATGTTCAAAGCCGCCACCGTCGTGCCAATCGCTGCCATTCTTCCGGGAGAAGAAAAGGGCACAGCCGTCCTGACGGTCAGCGCGGATTCCACCGCGCACAAGAAGCAGGTCGAGTTGGGTGTCCGCGAAGGCGATAAGGTGCAGATCCTGAGCGGCGTCAGGCCCGGTGAAGAGGTGGTGGTGGTGGGCGGCCTGGGCGTGGACGACAAAGCCAAGGTGAAGGTGATCGATACCAGCGTGGCGGAAGAAGAAGACGAGGACGAGAATCCCGCGCCGCCGGACGCCAAAGCGAAATGAGCGACCTTTCGACACCTCCACCCGTCACGCCGGCCGCCGATTCGCCGCACTGGACTGCCCTCTACGGCAAGCCAATTGTCTTCGTCATTTTGACACTGGTTGCCATGGGCATTTACCTGGCGCTCACCATCCCGGCGGCGGTTTTCCCGGACACCGATTTCCCGCGAGTGGTGATCGGCGTCGACAACGGCGTCTTTCCCATCGACCAGATGCTGGTCACCGTGACGAAGCCGCTCGAAGAGGCCGTCAACACCGTGCCGGGGCTCGACTATGTGTGGTCCATTACCAGCCGCGGCACGGCCGAAATCGACCTGTTCTTCACCTGGAAAGTGGATATGTTCCGTACGCTCGATCTGGTCAATGCGGCCATCGCGCGCATCCAGCCCACCCTGCCGCCCACCGCCAAGATTGTCGCCAACCGCCTGACTTTCGCCGCCTTCCCCATCATGGGCTACAGCCTGACCTCCGACACGGTGCCGCAAACCCGCATCTGGGAGATGGCCACCTACGACCTCAAACCGCGGCTGAACCGCCAGCCCGGGGTGTCGTCGATAGTGGTGCAGGGAGGCCAGGTTCCGGAATTTCAGGTTCAGCCCGACCCCGCCAAGCTGGCCCAGACCGGCGCCACCATCTCCAACATCCTGGATGCCATCGGCCGCAGCAACATGATCGATTCGCCGGGCCTGATCGAGACCAATCACCAACTGGTGCTGAGCCTGGTGAGCGGCCAGACCCGGACTCCCGAAGAGATTGCCAACATCGTGGTCAAAACCACGCCCGCCAACACGCCCGTGCGCATCGGCGACATTGCGACTGTCGGACCCTCGGTGATGCCCGTCTACACCGTGGTGACCGCCAACGCCAAGCCCTCGGTGCTGCTCTACGTGTTCCGCCAGCCGGACGGCAACACGGTGATGGTGGCCGACGCCATTCATAAGGAAATCGATCAGATCCGGAAATCGCTGCCCAAAGGCATCGAGCTGCTCCCCTTCTACGATCAATCGGAGATGGTCGGCGACTCGATCCGGAGCGTGCGCGACGCCATCCTGATCGGCCTGATCCTGGCGTCCCTCATCATGGTGCTGTTCCTGCGGGACTGGGGAACATCGCTGGTGGCCGGGCTGGTGATTCCCGCCACCATCGCGGTGACCTTCATCGCCCTGCGGATCATGGGCGAGAGTTTCAACCTCATGACCCTGGGCGGTCTGGCCGCGGCCGTGGGACTGGTGATCGACAACGCCATTGTGGTGGTAGAGAACATCGTGATGCATCGCGATCGGGGCCAGTCGCGCGCCGAAGCCATCCGCAGCGCCATCCGCGAGATCCGCACTCCGCTGGTCGGCTCTACCATCACCCCCATCGTGGTGTTCCTGCCGCTGATTTCCATCACCGGGGTGACCGGCGTGTTCTTCCGCGCGCTGGCCGTGACCGTGGGGATGGCGCTGCTCACCTCGCTGGTTCTGGCCCTGACGTGGACTCCGACCCTGAGCCACTACTTCATCCGCAAGCGCGCCGGCGGCCACACCGAGGAGCACCGCAGCGTGCCGCGCTGGCTCATGAACTCCTACGAGCGCGTGCTGCGCGTGGCCCTCCAGTACCCGCTGGTGCTGGCGGTCTTCTGCATCCTGTTGATCGGCGGCTCCTACATCTGTTACCGCAATTGCGGGTCCGACCTGCTGCCCGCCATGGACGAAGGCGGTTTCATCATCGACTACATCATGCCCGCCGGCTCGTCGCTCGAAGAGACCAACCGCGTGGTTTCCCACGTGGAGCAGATCCTGCGCGCCGTCCCTGAGGTGGAAGGCAGTTCACGGCGCACCGGCCTGCAACTCGGCCTGGCCGCCGTCACCGAAGCCAACACGGGCGATATCTCGGTGAAGATGAAACGCCAGCGCAGCCGCAGCACCGACGAGGTGATCGCCGACGTCCGCGCCAAGGTCAGGAAGGCCGAACCGGTGCTGGACGTCGAGTTCATGCAGTTGCTGCAGGACATGATCGGCGACCTCACCAACGCGCCCGAACCGGTGGCCATCAAGCTCTTCTCACAGGACCCCGACCTGCTGCGCGCTTGGGCGCCGAAGGTCGGCGACACCATCAAGAAGATTCCGGGAGTGGTGGACGTGCTCGACGGCATCGAGAACACCATCAGCGGTCCGGCCACGCTCTTCAACGTCGATCCATCGGTCACCGCGCGCGCGGGTTTCTCCCCCGAGGAGGTGGAACTGGATACCAGCGCCATGCTCCAGGGTGAGCCGGCCTCGCTGCCGGTGGTGCTCAACGACCGCGCTTACACCATTCGCGTCCGTTTTCCGGAGCAGACGCGCGCGTCGACGGACGCCATTCGGAACACGCTGCTGGTCAGTTCGACGGGGAAGACGGCAACGCTCGGCTCGCTGGCCAATATGGTCGAGATCCCCGGTCAAACCGAAATCCGGCGGGAGAACTTGCAGCGCGATGTCACCGTGACCGCGCGGTTTGAAGGCATGAATCTGGGCGACGGCATGGTCAAGGTCCAGCAGGCCATCGCCGAGGCCAACCTGCCGCCCAGCATCCGCGTTCAGTACGGCGGCCAGTATGAGGAACAGCAGAAGTCGTTCAAGGACCTGGTGTTTGTGCTGCTGCTGGCCATCGTGCTGGTGTTCATCGCCTTGCTGTTCGAATTCGGCAATTTCGCCGCGCCCATTGCGGTGCTGGCCTCCGCGCTGCTCTCTACCTGCGGCGTGTTCCTGGCGCTGCTGGTCACCGGAATCACCTTCAACCTGTCGTCGTTCATGGGCCTGATCATGGTGATCGGCATCGTCGCCAAGAATGGCATCCTGCTGCTGGACGCCGACCAGAAGTTCCGCGAGGCCGGCCTTCCGGCCGAAGAAAGCATGATGCGCGCCGGGGAGCGGCGGCTGCGACCTATTATGATGACGGCGCTGGCCACCGTGGCCGGCATGCTACCGCTGGCGCTGGCCCTGGGCGCCGGCTCTCAAATGCTACAACCCCTGGCCATCGCGGTGATTGGCGGAATCCTGGCCTCGATGGTTCTCTCACTGGTAGTGACTCCGGCCGTTCGCTACTATATAGGAGGCCGGGACTAACGTAAAAGGAGTAACACCATGAAGAAGCTTCTGACAGCAGGTCTCCTGATCGCCACGGCATTTGCCGCGGAAGGCTACAAGGTTCTAAGTAAGATCAAAATCGGCGGCACTGGCGGATGGGACTACGTAGCTTTTGACAATGTCAACCGCCGGATTTACGCCTCGCACGGCACGGCCGTCGAGGTAATCGATGCCGATGCCGGCAAGGTGGTGGGACAGATTGCCCAACTGCACGGCGTTCATGGGATCGCCATCGCGCCGGAGCTCAACAAGGGATTCATCAGCAACGGGCAATCCAACAGTGTGACGGTCTTCGATCTCAAGACCCTCGCCAAGCTGGGCGAGCCGGCCACCGGCACTAACCCCGACGCCATTTGTTACGAGCCCAAGACCCAGCGGGTATTCACTTTCAACGGCCGATCGAACGATTCCACGGCCATCAATGCCAAGAACAATGAGATCGTGGCGACGTTCCCGCTGGAAGGGAAGCCGGAATTCTGCGCGGTGGATGGGACCGGCAAGATCTACAACAACCTGGAAGACAAGAGCGAGGTAATCGAGATAGATGCCGCCAAGCCGGCCGTGCTCCGGCGCGTGTCACTGGCGCCCGCCGAGGGTCCTTCGGGCCTGGCGATTGACGTCAAGAACAAGAAGCTCTTCTCGGTGTGCGACAACAAGATGATGGCGGTGATAGACATCGCCACCATGAAAGTGATCGCCACGCCGGCCATCGGCAGCGGCCCGGATGCGGCGGGCTTCGATCCGGACCTCGGCCTGGCGTTCAGTTCCAATGGCGAGGGAACTCTGACCTTAGTCAAGTTAGTCAACGGCAAGTACGAAGCCGTGGATACCGTGACCACCGAGCGCGGCGCACGCACCATGACCGTGGACCCGAAGCTGCACCGTGTCTATCTGTTGGCTGCGGAGTACGGCCCCGCGCCGGAAGCGAAAGAAGGAAAGAAGGGCCGGCCGCCGGTGCTGCCGGATTCCTTCCATGTGCTGGTGGTGGGGAAGTAAGCCGGGTCGGCACACCGTTCAGATGGCCCGGGAGATGATTTGCCGCAGCTCCTCCGCCGTCAGCACAATCGGATTCCCCTTCATGCTGCTGGCCTGGGCCGCTTTCTCCACCAGATCGGGAATATCGGCCTCAGTGACGCCATAGGCGCGAAGGAGCGGAATCTCCAGGCGGCGGCAGATTTCCGCCGTCCAACGGACGCCATCCTCGGCGGTGGCTTGCGAGCCGCCGGTAAGCAGGCGCGCCACTTCGCCGTAGCGCCCGAGCGCCTGGCTGGAGGGCGCCCGCGCACGGAGGGCCTGAATGTTGACCGCTATCGCGTGCGGCAGCAGAGCCGCGCAGACCGCGCCGTGCGGAGCGGGGAACATGCCGCCAATCGGCGCCGCAAAGCCGTGCACCGCGCCCAAGCCGGCGTTGGCCAGCGCCAGTCCGCCCAGCAGGCTGGCCCAGGCCATATCGGTGCGGGCCTGGCGGTCGCCGCCGTCTTCCCAGACACGCGGGAGCGCGCCGGCGGCGCGGCGGATACCTTCGACACAGAACAGGTCCGTCATGGGATTGGCTCGCACCCCGACGTAAGGCTCGATCACCTGCGTCAGGGCATCCAGGCCGGTGGAGGCGGTGACGGCGCGCGGCAGGCCGAGGGTCAACGCGGGATCCACCACCGCCAGCCTGGGCAGCATGGAACTGCCGCGCAGACTGGCTTTGACACGGTGCTGGGGCGAAGCCAGCACGGCGTTCCGAGTGACTTCCGAACCCGTGCCCGATGTTGTGGGAATGGCGATGAAGGGCGCCGAAGCGCGCGCCAGCGGCTGGCCGCGCCCGACGACCTCGAGGTAGTCGAGCGGGTCGCCGGGGTTGGCCAGCATGGCGGCCAGCGACTTGCCGGCATCGATGGCGCTGCCACCGCCCATGGCGATCACCAGATCGCAGCGCTCCGCCCGCGCGTATTGGCTGCCCTGGCGGACCATTTCGATTGTCGGCTCGCCGGCCACTTCCAACGGCAGGCAGGCGACCCCAGCGGCCTCCAGGCCGGTCACCAGCGGCGCCGCGAGTTCCGGCGGCACACCCGTAACCACCAGCGCGCGGCGGCCCATAGCGGCAGCGGCCGCGGGCACCTCCCGCACCTTGCCCTCGCCGAAGAGAATGCGCGCCGCGGTGGCGAACTCGAACCCGATGGCCATTACCAGCCCTGGTCGGCGGGATAGATGTTGGCGTAGACCACGCGGCTGCGCGGCTCGGCCAGCATGTCCGCCACCTTTTCGGCCCAGGCGTGGTAATGCGCGGTGGCCTTATGGTGGGTGGTCGCTTCCGTATCGCGGTAGGCCTCCAGCAGCACGAACCGCGAGGGGTCGTCGGCCTGCTGGAGGACGTCGAAGCGGGCGATGCCCGGCTCCTTCACGCTGTTGGCGGCGTTTTCAATGGTGGCCAGCTTAAAGGCTTCGATGTGTTCCGGTTTGACATGCACGTGCACGTGAACGATCAGCATAGGATGGCTCCATCCAACTATGATAGGGGACAATGAGCCTCGTCAGACCCATCCAAACCGTCACCGTCTATTGTGCCTCGAGCGAGAAGTCGCCGGCCTTGTACCTGGAAGCCGCTGAGCGTCTGGGGCGCGCGCTGGCCGGTGCGGGGCTGGCCATCGTGTATGGCGGCGGGTCGCAGGGCTCCATGGGGCGTCTGGCGGCGGGCGCTCTGGGGGCGGGTGGCAAGGTGGTCGGCGTCCTGCCGCGCTTCATGGACGAACTCGAATGGGGCCACCGCTCGCTCACCGAGCTGCGCGTGGTGGACAGCATGCACGAGCGCAAACAGTTGATGCTGGAGCTGGCGGACGCCGTGGTGGCGCTGCCGGGCGGATGCGGAACGCTGGAAGAATTGTTCGAAGCTATCACCTGGAAGCGGCTGGGCTTGTATCTCGGCCCCATCGTGCTGGTGAACGTCAACGGCTTCTTCGATTCCTGCATCGAGCTGCTCTCGCGATGCGTGGAGGAGCGGTTCATGGACGAGCGGCACCGGGCGATGTGGTCGGTGGTGACGGAACCCGAGGCGGTGGTGGAGGCCATCGACGCCGCGCCCCCATGGACCGCGGCGGCTCGCGACTTCGCGCAAGTGAAGTGACGCTACGCCGGGTAGTACCCTTCGCGGGTCTGAACGACCGTCCCTTTTTGTTTGGTGGTGAGATGGATTCGGCGATATCCGCGGTCCGTGCCCTGCTGGTCGGATGTGTAACCGAGGCTGTACTGGCTGCGCAGATCCTCTTCGATGGCCTCGAAGACCTTGTCGATGGGCCACTTGTGGGACACCTCGAAGAAGCGGCCGCCGGTTTCTCTCGAAATCTGTTCCAGAATCTTCTTCCCGTCGGGACGGTTCATGGTCGGATATCGGTTGCCTCCGCCCATGCCTCCCCTGCGCCCCATGCGAGGCCCGCCGAAGCCGCCCATGTTGTTGCCATAGCCGTTGGGATCCTCGAATAGAATCGAGTAGACCAGGGTATCGGCCCGCTGCGCCGATTCGACGGCGCTGCCCAGCGTCTCCTTACTGCCGGTATCGACGCCATCGGAGAGAAGAATCACCGCCTTCCGGCCTTTCTGCTTCCGCATGAGCTCGTCGCCGGCCAGATAGACCGCATCGTAAAGGTCGGTGCCGCCGCCCCGCCCGCGCCCCCCGCTTTGCCCGCCTTGCCCGCCGCCGGGATAGGGGTAATTGCCGCCTCCGCCCTGCTGCTGGCGCTGCAATTGGGGCTCGCCCAACTGGTTCAGAGCCTTCTCGAGCTTCTCGCGGGAGTTGGTGAGGTCCTCGAGCAGCTCCACCTCGAAATCGAAATGGATGACGAACGCCTGGTCCTTGTCCGGCCGCATCACCTGCTCGAAAAAGCGGATGCTGGCGCGGCGCTCGTCGGGAATCTCGCGGCGTTCGCTGCCGCTGGTGTCCACCAGCAGGCCCAGGGTAAGGGGAAGGTCGGTCTCGCGAGAGAAGTAACTGATGGTTTGCGGCCGGCCGTCCTCGTCCAGGAGAAAGTCCTCCTTGGTGAGGTCGCGGACAATCTGGCCGTTCTTATCCCGGACCGTGGCGAGGACGTTCACCACCTTGACGTCGGCGGAAAAGGTGGTGTTGGATTGCGGGTTGGCTGGCGGATTGGCTTGCTGGCCTCTCAGCAGACGCGTCGCCGGCAAGAGGGCGAGCGCCGACAGCAGACTCCGCCGCGAGAGATTGGCTTCAAATGTCATTTTGTTAGAGAGAGATGCACGGGGAAGGCAATTGGTTACGCGCATGGGCTTGCACAGTGTCTTCGCGGCGCCGGCGCAGGCGAATTTCCGGCCATTGGGAGACCCCGGCGCGCGCTGCGGACCGATGCCGTATCATGGATGTATGCCTGAACTGGTGTTTGAAGTGGCTCAGGAAGCCGATGGGGGCTATTGCGCGGAGTGCCTTACCGAAAACATCTTTACGGAGGCGGATACGTGGGACGGCCTATGCAAGAACGTGATGGAAGCGACCGCCGCGTTCTTCTTTGACCGGCCGCGGCCTGAGCGAATTCGGCTTCACCTTGTCCGCGACGAAATCCTCTCCGTCGCATGAAGATCCCTCGCAACGTCTCGGGCCTGCACCTCGCCGATGTCCTGTGCCGGAGATGGCAGTACACCAAGGTACACCAGGTCGGAAGTCATATCGTCCTGGAAACATCGGAACCGACCCACCAGCGGATCGCAATCCCGGTCCACCACCCTCTTCGACTTGGCACGTTCAGCTCCATACTACGAACTGTGGCCCGGCACAAAGGCGTTCCTCGGGCCGCGGTCTTGGCGACGTTGTAAGACATCGGAGGCTAAGGGCCGGCTTGAACGAAGCCGCCGGCGGTTCCGCCCGGGTTATCGTAACGGCAGCCACGGGGCTTGACTCTCCGGTATAATAAAGGGCAGATGGTTTTCAGCCGCCCGCGGGAGCGGGTTGACGAAGCTTCGAACCACTCCGGTTTGGCCGTCCTATTCTGTCGCCGTTTTTCCCCGCTTGGAGGTACTCAGCACCCACTCAATGAAAGCTAGCGTGCGTATCAGCCGAGGCGTCGAAAGCCTCTTTGGCACCCGCGATGAGAACATCCGGTTGTTTGAATCGGGGTTGAGCGTCCACACGCAACTGGTGGACAACAATCTTGAAATCGAAGGCGAAGCCGGGAACGTTTCCCGCGCGGAAAGCATCCTGGAAGACTACGCCGCGCTGGTCCGCGAAGGCCACGTTTTCAATAACGGCGACCTGAACAGCTACCTGCGCGTGGTGACGCTCGATCCGGAAGTATCTCTGCGCGCCCTGGTCGAGAGCGGCCGGCAGCGCAACTTCGGCAAGAAGGCGCTGGCGCCGAAATCGGTCAACCAGCGCCGCTACCTGGAAGCCATCGAGCGCAACGACATGGTCTTCGGCATCGGTCCGGCGGGCACCGGCAAGACCTACCTGGCCGTGGCCATGGCCATCTCGGCGTTGATGAGCAAGCGCGTGGCGCGCATCATCCTGACCCGGCCGGCGGTGGAAGCCGGCGAGCGGCTGGGCTTTCTGCCGGGCACTTTGCAGGAAAAAGTGGACCCCTATCTGCGCCCGCTCTACGACGCGCTGTATGACATGCTGGACAGCGACCGCGTGGAAAAGCTGCTGGAGCGCAATGTCATCGAAGTGGCTCCCATCGCCTTCATGCGCGGCCGCACGCTGAACGACAGCTTCATCATTCTGGACGAGGCGCAGAACAGCACCGCCGAGCAGATGAAGATGGTGCTCACGCGCCAGGGCTTTAATTCCAAGATGGTGGTGAATGGCGACGTGACGCAGATCGACCTGCCCACCGGCCGCCGCAGCGGGTTGCTGGAAGCGGTGGACGTGCTCAAGGGCATAGAAGGCATCAGCTTCGTGCAGTTCGACGAGCGCGACGTGGTGCGTCACAACCTGGTGCAGCGCATCGTCAAAGCCTACGAGCGTTACAACGAGACCGTCGGCGCGGGCCGCCAGCTCACCCTGAAACTGGCCGAGCCTGACGCGGGCGCCCCCGAGACCGCTCCGGGAGTTTGAGCGCGCGCCATGCCGTCACCCCCAGGCAGTAGCGTTACGTTTCGGCGCGTCCCGGCGGATTTCGGTCGCCGGGCGATCGAGCGATTCGCCCGCCGCCTCCAGGTGGAAGTGGCCCAGGGACGGCCTTTCGACTGCCTGATCGCCGGCGATGCCGAACTGCGCCGCCTGAATTGCAAGTTTCTTGGCAAGGATTGCCCCACGGACGTGCTGGCATTCCCTGACCCCGACCCGCAGAAGCGGCGGGTACCCCGCCTGGCCCCCGGCCCCCATCTCGGCGACATCGCCATCTCTTTTCCGCGCGCCCGCGCCCAGGCCCGCGCTTTCGGCCACGGCATCGGGCAGGAGATCCAGGTCCTCATGCTGCACGGGCTGCTGCACCTGCTGGGCATGGATCACGCGACCGACGGCGGCCGGATGGCGCGAGTGGAAAAGCGCTGGCGGGCGCGCCTGGGGCTGCCCGACGGCCTCATCGAGCGGGTGAGTTCATGATCCTGGCGGTTGCGCTTGCCACGCTCATCTCGGTGCCCTTGCTCGGCCTGGTGACCTTCGTGCAACTGCTGTACCTGGAGAGCCTGAGGCTGCGCACGCGCGATCTCCCCTCGCTCAAGTTCTTCAAAGAGACGCTGGAAGACAAGCTGGGGCTGAAGACGGAGGATGGCGCCGGCGCATTCTCGCTCATCAAACATACGCTGCTGGTGCTGCTGGGCATTTTCTACTTCGCCTGGTTCGCCGATGGCGAGCCGTGGCACGCGGCGGTCTTCGGGCAGGCCGCGCTGGCCGTGTGGCTGACCATGGTGGCGGTATCCTACGCGCTGCCCCAGTTTCTGTACCGCCGCACCACCGCCCATTGGCTGGTGCCGCTGGTGCCGGCGCTGCGCGCGCTGGCGTGGACGGCCGGCCCGTGCGTGGCGGTGCTCGGGTTCTTCCAGTCGCTGGTGGATCTCACCGATGACGCCGCGGCCGCGGAAGAAGCGCCCACTTCCGCCGAAAACATCGAGGCGTTGATCTCGGCGGGCACCGAAGAAGGGCTGATCGAAGAGGAGGACCGGGAACTGATCCAGTCGGTGGTCGAGTTCGGCGACAAGGTGGTGCGGGAAGTCATGACGCCGCGGCCGAACATCGTGGCCATTTCCGCCGATGCCACGCTCGAACAACTGCGGCAGCTCGTCATCAACGAGCAGTTCTCGCGCATTCCGGTGTACGAGCGGAACATCGACCAGATCACCGGCTTCGTCCACGTGCGCGACATGTTCGAGGTGGAAGAAGAGGAACGCGAGCACCGCAGGGTGCGCGAGCTGGTTCGCAACCTGATATTCGTCCCCGAAACCAAGCCGGTCAGCGACCTCATGCGCCAGATGCAGCAGGAAAACACCCACATGGTGATCGTGGTGGATGAGTACGGGAACACCGCCGGGCTGGCCACCATGGAGGACCTGCTGGAGGTGATCATCGGCGAAATTCGCGACGAGCACGAGCCCGATAGCGATGTCACCAAAGATGGCCGCGGCGGCTGCATCGTTTCCGGAAGTTTCGACCTGGACCGCGTGGGCGACCTGTTCCCATCGTTTCACCGCGAGGAGGACATCGAATCCACCACCGTGGGCGGCCTGGTGAGCGAGTGGCTGGGACGCGTGCCCAAGGCCGGGGAAGCGGTGGATCGGGACGGCATCCGCATCGAGGTGCTGGCCAGCGACGAATTGCGCGTGGGCCAGGTTCGCATCGGCAAATCGCAGACGGTGACGCATGAATAACGGCTTCCGGTCCGGCTTCGTTTCTCTCGTGGGACGGCCCAACACGGGAAAATCGACGCTGCTCAACGCCCTGGTGGGGCAGAAGATCGCCATCGTCGCGGACCAGCCGCAGACCACCCGCACTTCCATACAGGGGGTGGTCACGCGGCCTGAGGCGCAGATCGTCTTTGTCGACACGCCCGGCATCCATAAGGCCGATTCACCGCTCAACAAGCGCCTGATGGACGCGGTTCGCGCCGCCCTGGAGGAGCGCGATCTGCTGCTGCTGGTGGTGGACGCCACGCGGCCGTTGGGCGAAGAGGACCGGCGCACGGTAGACCTGGTGCGCAAGAGCGGGACGCCGGTGGTGCTGGTGCTCAACAAGATCGACCTGCTGAAGGAGAAGGCCCGGCTGTTGCCGCTGATCTCCGAGTACAAGGAGATTCACGAATTCGCCGATTACGTTCCCGTTTCGGCGGTGAAGGGCGACGGCCTCGAAGATCTGCGCCAGGTGATTCTGGCGCGTTTGCCCGAGGGGCCGGCCTACTTCCCCGAGGATTACGTCACCGACCAGCCCGAGCGGTACCTGGCCGCCGAGCTGATCCGCGAAAAAGTGCTGCACGCCACGCGAAAGGAAGTGCCGCACGCGGTGGCCGTGATGGTGGACAAGTGGGAAGAGACGCCCGGCATCACGCGGATCTACGCCACCATACGGGTGGAGCGCGAGGGCCAGAAGGCCATCGTCATCGGAACCGGGGGCGCCGTGCTCAAGAAGATCGGCACGCTGGCGCGCCAGGAGATGGAGCGGCTGTTCGGAATCAGAATCTATCTTGACCTGCACGTGCGCGTGGAGCCGGGGTGGCGCGAAGAGCCCGCCTTCCTGAACGCGCTGGACTGGCGTACAATGGCCGGAGAAGATGATTTCTAAAATCTGCGGTGCTCTTATGGTTCTGCTCCTGGTGGCCGGCGTCTGTCTGGCCGTGGAAAAACCCCTTACCGACGACGCCGTCTACAACCAGGTCCGCATCAAGCTGGCCGATGACCCGGTGGTGAAGGGTGGCGGGCTCGATGTGGACGTGAAGCAGGGCGTGGTCACTTTGAGCGGCACGGTGGAGCTGGAGATTCAGAAGGAAAAGGCCGTCAAGGTGGCCAAGAAGGTGAAGGGCGTCAAAGAGGTAATCGATCGCATCGAGATCAGGAACAAAAGCGCGGGCAAATGAACCGCTCGGCCCGAACCTGTTTTGCCGCCGCCCTTTTCTCTCTCCTGGCTTGCGCGCAGGATTTCTCCGAAGTCACCTTCGGCAAACTGGCGGACGGCTACCGCTTCACGGAAGGCCCCGCCTGGTCCAAAGATGGCTACCTGATTTTCAGCGACACCCCCAGCGACCGCCTTCTGAAATGGGTTCCGGGCCATGCCGCCGAAGTCTTCCGCGCGGACGCCCATGGCCCCAGCGGCAACGCTTTCGACGCCGACGGCCGTCTCTACACCTGCGAGACGCGCTTGCGCCGCGTAACCCGCACCGATAAGAGGGGCAAGATCGAAGTGCTGGCGGATCAGTGGGAAGGCAAGCGGCTCAATGCGCCCAGCGACGTGGTAGTGAGCCGGTCCGAGCACGTCTATTTCACCGATCCCGCATTCGGAGAACAATCGGACCACCGCGAGCTGGATTTCTACGGCGTATATCACCTTCCGCCGAGAGGCCCCTTGAAGCTGGTGGCCAGGCCCGCCGGGCGTCCCCACGGCATCGCGCTCTCGCCCAACGGCCGCATTCTATACGTCTCCAACGCGGACGAGCACAACATCCGCGCGTACGACGTGGACCGCAACGGCGACGCCTCGGGCGAGCGCGTGCTGGTTTCCAGAATCGACGGCGTGCCGGGCGGCATCGGCGTGGACGAGAAGGGCAACCTGTACGTGGCCGCCAAGGGAATCGCGGTCTACAGCTCGGAGGGCCGGCTGATTCACGTCATGGAGATGAAGGAGATGCCCTCCAACTGCGCGTTTGGGGAGACGGATTACAAATCGTTGCTCATTACCGCGCGGGGGCTGGTGTACAGGGTAAGGCTGGATGTGAAGGGGGCGACGCCGTAGGGATGCCGGCGTGGGCGTTGAGTTATTTGGTTGACGTCCTGCACGGAAGAGTGTATGGTATACACATGGCTGAGAGTAAGAGCACCATCCGACAGCGTAAACTGCGTTGCGAGATCATGGCGAAGCTCGGAGAACGTTGCGGTAATCCCGGTTGTCGTTGGCACAACGACGACGGTACGTGGGGATGCACAGACGTTCGAGCCTTGCAGATCGACCATGTGGGAGGCGGTGGTAGCACGGAACTGCGAGCCGGCCATGGTGTGGGTCTTGCCCATCTCTATCGCGTTCGTACAGACCTGAAATACGCCGCGCTTACTGGTATCCCGAGCGCCTACCAATTGCTTTGCGCCAACTGCAACTGGATCAAACGCTATAGGAACAGGGCCGAGGTGGGGGGAGCGGATCAGCATAAGCAGCCTGCCCGTCTGCGGCGCGCGTTGCAGGTCAATGGTGAGCCGCCGCGGCGCGTCAATAGGTTAGCGCTGTAAAGGAGACACCGTGAAGCAGATTGATTCTCGTGAAGGCGCAAAACGGCAGCATCGTGCGGTCGCGCTGTTCGCCGTACTGCAGTGTTGGATAAGAGATCTTGACGGAATCGTGTTTGATCGACCCGACCTTGAGCGTCTATTGGGCCTTGAGCGATTCAGAGGCGGGAGGGTCGCGCTGATTAAGGCAGACTTCAAGGAGTTCTTCCCCTTTCAGGAGGTTTACTACACAAAAAAGCAGAGCTCCTTCGGATCGCTCTATCTGTCGCGGCGAGAGCTTAAGGGCGCTGTGCCTCCTGGTTGGATGTCAGATCGAGACCGTATTGCACAAATCCCGAACAACGAGCCTCGCTTAGCCATGTTTCAGATGTGGCCCCGTGCGACAGCGTTGCGGGATAAAGCGGAGTGGGAGAATGGGGAGGGGTTTGAGGCCGCCATTCCATTTTTTGCGGATTTCGTGAACTGTGACGAACGCTTTCTTGCGTCCTACCTTGCCCTGCTGAGTCAGGGGCAAATATCCCCTCGAAGTCTCCCGTGGCTGGTCGACGCGTCGAGCGTAACGTAGGCACGCGACAATGCCCAAGACAGCCGAACATAACGTCAAGGACTCTAGCCGCGGTGCTCCGGCCGGATGATCTGTTCGACTGCCGTGCTAACCGCGTTTACCCAGTGACGGTAGTCCGCCCTGTACAATGCGACCGCGAACTTGGCGCGCTGTGAAACAGGGATTGCCTTTAGCGTTCTTCCTGTTTTTGTGAGCCCTTGCCAATTCCTGCCCATGTAGTTTCGCAAGCTCGCGACTACGCTTCTTCCGCCTTCGTCTTCGGCATGACGAACAGACTCTCTGTTTGCCGGGCGGCTGGTTCTTGCGGCATTCGATGCAAATTCGTTTCGTCGCATCGGTGTTCGGTGCTGCTGGTGCCCGGGCAGAGTTGCCCGGTGTCGCTGTTCGCTGGGGGGAGGATCTCTGCTCCCGGGGAGCACGCGCCGCGACCGGAGGTTGCGGTTGGAGCAGCCTTTGCTCCACCAGCTCAACCTTGCTTCGACGCGTCATTCCAGCACGCAGGCGGGTTGCGCATTCGAAACAAACGGCTACGGAAGAGCCGTTCGCGATTCGTTCCAACGTCACCGCTGAACGGGAGGCGCACAGCTTGCATTGGCGGTCCATCTCACTGCGAGGGTATCACGGTCCGGCTGATGTCATGCAACCGCAGCCAGATTCGCGGTTTGCCTATCCAATTGAAGCAGGAGACGCTGAATCGTCTTTACCTCGCGCTCCTCGAAATACGGCTCACCGCATTGGCCGCATACCCAGGCCGGAACCGCTTTTAGGCGCGTGCTGGTTTCCCGAATCGACGGCGTGCCGGGCGGCATCGGCGTGGACGAAAAGGGCAACCTGTACGTGGCCGCCAAGGGAATCGCGGTCTACAGCCCGGAGGGCCGGCTGATTCACGTGATGGAGATGAAGGAGATGCCTTCGAATTGCGCGTTCGGGGAGACGGATTACAAATCGTTGCTCATTACGGCGCGGGGGCTGGTGTACCGGGTAAGGCTGGACGTGAAGGGGGCGACGCCGTAGGGATGCCGGCACGCTTTTTGGGCGAGAATTCCTTGACTTGCCGAAAAAGAATGTATATTCTCTCAGAGAAATGGCCAATTATCATTTCTCTGCCTCCGTGACAAGCCCACCCACGAACGTCTCGCTGGTCCTCAATAAACATCAGATCGACTTGAACCGTGACGGAACGGGCGCCTGGGCGGGGAAGGGCACACTCGATCTGCCTAATTCTTTTACGTTGGCTTTTGGGGCAGTCGGGATAGCTTCGGCGCCATGGACGCTGGAGATTAAGTTTACAACTTTGCCCCCGGAGAATAAGCTGGTCAAAGATTACAAGCACGATGATAAGATCCCAGACAATCTCCTGTCGATATTTCACGACACGGTAGTTCTAACATGAAGGGTCACGGCTCTATTAAGCTCGCCGTCATCATGGCAGCGACGGTCGGGGCGCCGATCGTGCTTTGGGCACAGACCTCGGCGTACCAATCTGCAGACGGGAACACCAGCATTTTTCTGGATAATGCCAAAGCCAGCCTGATCTTCAATGTGAGTGACCTGAAGTTCGATTTGGGTTACCTTCATGAAGGATCGGGCAGGTCTTTGCTGTATGGATTTGACGTGACTGGCAAGCCTTCGAGTAATCTCGCAACCCAGGTATTTCAAAAAGGCAATTCGCCGGCCGCCGTCGGTGGCTCGGCCTCGATCGGCATCCACGCACCCTTTTCGGGTCCCATCCTTCAGCAGAACCCAAAAGGGCTTTTGCGAGACGACTGGGCGCTGCTGCACTTCACTTACACGCGATCTACGTTCGAAACAGCTACGACTTCGACGGCGGAGCCGCAGAAGCAACGCTTGGACGGCTACCGGTTGCTGCCTGCGTACGATGCTCTAATAAACGCCCCTGGACTGAGTCTGCTGTTGGGGGCGGCTGCCGGCCTTGAGCGAACGGACAACCTCGACCAACTCAAGGCGGCGACCATCATTACGCCGTTGCTTCAATCCGCAACCGGCATATCCCCATTTGAAGTCGCGCAGCAAACCAGCGGCTATTTAGGCAATTATAGGAAATCATTTGGGGCGCCGGTCTACACGGATGTGGTTTTGATCCCGAAGGGTCTTCCCTGGGTCGACTTCGACGTGTTCACCCGGTCGAACGGTGCGCACACCGAACGCTACGTCGAGGGCGGCATCGGGGTTTTCCTCGCGCAACCGGATATGCCCACCAAAGTTCTGGGCGGATTCAGCCTGGCCTGGAAGAACGGCACCCCGACTCTGGCTTTTGTGGCTGGCTGGTCTTTTTAGGTCGACTGCTTCTGCGAAGCTGCGATGGCCTGGTCCAGGTCCCAGATGATGTCTTCTACGTCCTCGATTCCCACCGAAATCCGCACCAGGTCCTTGGTGACGCCGGCTTCGATCTGCTGCTCGTCGCTCAATTGCTGGTGGGTGGTCGAGGCGGGGTGAATGATCAGGCTCTTGGCGTCGCCGAGATTGGCGAGGTGCGAGAAAAGCTGCACCGAATCGATGAGCTTGCGTCCGGCTGCCAGGCCGCCCTTGATGCCGAAGGTCACGATGCTGCCCTGGCCCTTCGGCAGGTACTTCTGCGACAGGCCGTAATAGGGGCTGGACTTCAGGCCGGGGTACTTCACCCACGAAACGGCCGGGTTCTTCTGGAGCCATTCGGCCACTTCGAGCGCGTTGCGGCTGTGCTGCTCCATGCGGAACTTCAGGGTCTCGATGCCTTGGAGGAAGAGGAACGAGTTGAAGGGGCTGATGCACGGGCCGAAATCGCGCAAGCCTTCCACGCGCGCCTTGATGAGGAACGCGAGGTTGCCGAACACCTCGGTGAACTTCATGCCGTGGTAACCGGGGCTGGGCTCGGTGAGCGCGGGGTACTTATCGTTCCACGGGAACTTGCCGCTGTCGATGATGATGCCGCCGATGGAGGTGCCGTGGCCACCCAGGAACTTGGTGGCGGAGTGGAGCACGATATCGGCGCCGTGCTCGATGGGACGGCAGAGATAGGGCGATGCCATGGTGTTGTCGATCACCAGCGGCACGCCGGCTTCGTGCGCGATGGCCGCCACCCGTTCGATATCGAGCACGTTCATGCGCGGGTTGGCGATGGTCTCGCCGTAAAGAGCGCGCGTCTTCGAGGTGATGGCCTTGCGGAAGTTCTCGGGATCGTCGGGCTCAACGAACTTGACATTGATGCCGATGCGGCGGAAGCTCACGTCGAACTGGGTATAGGTGCCGCCGTAGAGCGTGCTGGAGGCCACCACCTCCTGGCCCATCCCTACCAGGCTGCTGATGGCCAGAAACTGCGCCGCCTGGCCGCTCGACGTTGCCAGGCCGCCGATGCCGCCTTCGAGCGCCGCCACGCGCTGCTCGAAAACGTCGGTGGTCGGGTTCATGATGCGGGTGTAGATATTGCCGAACTGCTGGAGCGCGAACAGAGCGGCGGCGTGCGCGGAATCGTCGAAAACGTACGACGTGGTCTGGTAGATGGGCACGGCGCGCGCGTGGCTGGCTTTGTCGGGAGTGTGCCCGGCGTGCAAAGAGCGGGTGGAAAAGCCCATGGGGCGGGGGGAAGCGGTGTCTTCAGGCATAATTTACCACCATACCATTTCAGGCGCGGCCGGTTCACTTCCGGTTCACTTCCCGATGCAGAACGTGGAGAAGATGCGGTTGAGGATGTCGTCCGCGGTGGTGGCGCCGGTGATGGCGTCGATGGGCGCCAGAGCGGAGTAGAGATCGAGCAGCAGCATCTCGTGCGGAATGCCGGCTGCGACGGCGGCGGCCGCTTTTTCGAGGTACCCGGCGGATTCGCGCAGCAATTGCTCGTGGCGCAGGCTGGTGATGAAACCGGTCTCCTGCTCGAAAGCGCCTGGGGGAGCCAGCGCCTCGAGAATGGCTTCACGAAGCTGCGCGATGCCTTCGCCGGTTAGGGCGGAAACGGAGATGGAGGGTGGGGTGCCCTCTGGGCCCGCCTGTCCCGGTAACAGGTCGCACTTGTTGCCGGCCACCAGGCAGCGGCCCTGGCGCTGGGCGCGCGCGATCAGCGCCCGGTCCTCATCGTCGAGCGGGCGTGAAATGTCCACCACCACCAGCGTCAGATCGGCATCGGCCATGGCCTGAAAGCTGCGCTCGATTCCCAGCGATTCCACCAGCTCCGCGCCCTCGCGGATGCCGGCGGTGTCGTACAGCTTCACGGGGATGCCGCCGATGGAAGCGGTCTCGGAAACCAGGTCGCGGGTGGTGCCGGGGAGGCTGGCGACGATGGCGCGGTCCTGTTCCAGAAGGCGGTTGAAAAGGCTGCTCTTGCCCACGTTGGGGCGGCCCACGATGGCCAGCGTCAGGCCGGCGCGCACCAGCCCGCCGTACTGGAAGCTGGCGGCAAGCTGGCGCACGCCCTCGAGAACCGGCGCGAGGCGGCGCAGAATCTCAGCGGCTGTGGCGACGCTGACGTCGTCTTCGGCAAAATCGATGCCCGCTTCGAGCAGCGCGATCACCTCTAGGAGTTGCTCCTTGAGCGGCGCGAGGCGGCGCGAAACCGAGCCGCCCGCCTGCTGCGCGGCGATACGGGCCTGGTAGAGGGTGGTGGCTTCGATCAGATCGCGAATGGCTTCGGCGCGCGGCAGATCGATGCGGCCGTTGAGAAAGGCGCGCAGGGTGAATTCGCCGGGATCGGCCAGGCGCGCTCCGGCCTCGAGGGCGCGCTCGACCGCGTGGCGCAGCACGACCGGCGAGCCATGACAGGAGATTTCGACGACGTCTTCGGCGGTGTAGGAGCGCGGGGCCTCGAAGAACGCGACCACCACCTGGTCGATGGGGTGAGACTGGCGATCGAGGAGTTCGGCCATGTGGACATGCCAGGGACGCCAGTCCGCCTCGCCGGAGAAGCGCAGGATCCGCTCGGCGATGGAGCGGGCTTGCGCGCCAGACAAGCGCACTATGCCCAGACCGCCTCTGCCGGGCGGCGTGGAAATGGCGACGATGGTGTCTTGAAGGTTCAATCAGCGCCGGAAACCACGGGGACGAGGGCCCCCGCGACGCGCGTCGGCCGCGCGCGGCGGGGTACCCTCTGAACCCGGCAGGCTGGCCATGCCGGCGGGGTAAACCACTACCTGCCGCGCGGGGCCCGATCCGAAGCTTTCGCTGCGCACCGCGGTCTCGTTGCGCAAGGCTATGTGAATGACGCGGCGCTCGCGGCTGTTCATGGGATTGAAGCGGAACGGCACGCCGGTGCGCTTCACCTTCTCGGCGGCGGTCATGGCGCTCAGGCGCAGCTCCTCGATGCGCAGCAGACGATAGTCGTTGGCGTCGAAGGAAATACGCGAATGATCCTCGGAGGGCATCCGCAGCATCTCCATGATGACGTGCTCCAGCGCCAGCAGAAGCTCGGCGCGGTTGGAAAGCAGCAGGTCCACGTCGGCGCCGGAAAACCTCACCATCATATCCGGGGTTTCAAAAGCATCATCCGAAGCCTTGACTTCCTGGATCTCGTAATTGACCTGGAAGCCCGCATTGCGGAGGGTAGGCCGCAAAAATTGGTCGAGACGGGAACCGATTGAAGCCACGGAATATTTTCGCTGGGTCACGCGTTATTTCCTGCCGTTCTTTTTCTTGGGCGGCGCCACCGACTGGGCGACCGCATCCGCCAGCGCGGTGTGGTTGAAGAACCACTGCTGCCCCACACTCACCAAATTGCTGGTCAAGTAGTATAACACCAGGCCGCTGGCAAAATTGTAGAACATGAAGCCGAAGATCAGCGGCATGAGCATCATCATGCGCTGCTGATTGGGGTCGGCGGTGGCCTGCGGCGTCATTTTCTGCATGAGGAACTGGCTGGCGATCATGATGATGGGCAGGATGTGGATGGGGAGGGTCTCGGGCTGGGAAAGGTCCGTGACCCACAGCCAGTTGGCGCCGCGCATCTCCACGGAAACATTGAACACCTTGTAAAACGCGATGAAGAAGGGGAGCTGAATGAGCATGGGGACACAGCCGCCCAAGGGGTTGACGCCGTACTTCTTGTAGAGGGCCATGACCTCCTGGTTCTGGTCGGCTTTTTTCGGATCGCGGATGCCGATGTTCTTGTACTTGGCGTTGATGATGTCGATTTGCGGCTTGAGCGCCTGCATTTTCTTCATCGACTTCATGTTGGAAAAGCGCAAAGGGAAGAGGATGAAGTTGATGACGATGGTGACCACCACGATGGACCAGCCGAAGTTGTGGACGAAAGCGCCGTTGAACCAGTTGACGATGAGGAACAGCGGCTTGGCGAGGAAGGACAGCCACCCGAAGTCCACCACCTGTTCGAGCTTGGGATTGACGCGCTTCAGCAGGTCCACGTCCTTGGGGCCAATGAACAGGGCGAACCGGTTGGTGGCGCCGTCCGAGACCGCGGCGCCGGCGAACGGAGCGGGTTTCTCTTCGAACGTGGTGCGCGCGGTGTCGCTGAAGGTCACCTCCTGCATGGCGGTGCTGCCTTCCGGCAGGAAGACCGCGGCGAAGAACGTATCGGCCAGCCCGGCGAACGAAAAATTGCCGCCGGCGGTCAACGGGCCGTTCTTGGCGGCGTTGGCTCGTTGCTCGACGAGTTTGTTCTGGGTGACGTCGAAGTACAAGGTGCGCTGGTTGGCCACGGCGCTGGTCACGGTGAAGTCGCCGAAGCCTCCGCGCCATTCAATCATGTGCGGGACCGGCTGACCGTCGGTCGAGACCTCGGTCGAAACGTGCAAAAGATAGCTGTTCTTCTCAAAGCGGAAGACCTTGCGGACGGAAGTGTGGCCGTCGGAAAAGGCGTAGGCGACGCCGAGGCCATCGGGATCGGGTGTCTGCGTGTAGTATGTCCAGTTGACTTTGGCGGTGGGCTGCTTATCGGGAAAATAGAGCGAGAAAGGGTACTCCAGGCCCGCCGCGACGTTCACCAACTCGAGATCCTTGCCGTCGTTGCCGCGGTATTTCTTGAGACGCCAGCTCCGCACGGTGGCGCCCTGGTTGCTGAAAGCGACCGTGAACAGATCGGTGCCGACGACAAAAGCGGGCTCGGGCTTTTGCGGGGTGGCGGGAATGGATGGAACCGCCTTGGAGGAACCTTTCCTGGCCTGCCGCTCCACCTTCGTCTTCTCGGCCTCTGGCGCTGCGGGAACGATCTCGGGGGCGGGCTGCGGCTGGGCCTGTGCGGACTGCTCCACTTTCTTGACGGGCGGCGGCGCCGCGGTCTTGAAGAAGTAGGGCGTGAGGAACATCACCGCGCCCATCAGGAGGAAGGCGAGCAGGAGCCGCACTTCCATCGACATTTCCTGGGGCGGCTGCTTAGGGTCGCCGCCGCCCTTTACCGGTTCGGCCATGCTGACAGATTCCGTTACGAAAAACGCGCATCACCGGACGGGATCGAAGCCGCCGGCATGAAACGGATGGCACCGCACCACGCGGCGCAACCCCATCCAGAGACCCCTTGCCGCGCCATATCGCTCGACGGCTTCGCGCATGTAATCCGAACAGGTCGGAAGAAAGCGGCACGCCGAGGGCAGCAGAGGGGAGAGACAAAACTTGTATACGCGAAGCGCCCGCACTAAGATCCATTGCAGCGGAGAAAGAGCCGCTCCACTTCGCGCTGCAACTCCGTCGCCGGAGCATCGAAGGCCTTGCGTCGCGGATTGATGACGATGGACCACTGCGGGTTCAACCGATCCAGGTGAAAGCGGACGGCCTCCCGGAGGCGCCGCCTGATACGATTGCGCACCACGGCATGGCCGAGCGCACGGGGCACAGTAAAGCCGATTCGAGGCCCATCGGGCTGCGGTTCAAGGACGCAAAAGGCCGCAAAAAGAGGGCCGGAGTAACGCGTTCCCTGGTCATAAACTCTTCGGAAATCTTTCGATCGCAGCAGACGGACACGTTTCGGAAAACCAGTGATGGAGCACTACCTCTCGGAGCTGACAGTGAGTTTCTTGCGGCCGCGCGCCCGGCGGCGGGCCAGCACCGCGCGGCCGTTCTTGGTCTCCATGCGGGAGCGGAACCCGTGAGTCTTCGCACGGTGACGGTTATTGGGTTGAAAAGTGCGTTTCGGCATTGTAGTTCAAGTACTTAGTATAGATCAAGGGGAAAGGCGGCGGCAAATAGGGTGGCGGCTGAAATTCGCGTTGATCGCAGATTGCGATGCTCGGAATCCCGCTGTGCTGGAAAACGGTTATGATTGACGTTGGCCGGGTAGCTCTCCCGGCCGCCAAGCGGACCGCCGGACTGGGGTGCCCTGGACGCCCAGCTCACCGCAGCCTTTCAGGGAGGCTTCAGAGTGCCCGGAACAATTTCGTTTGTAAACCTGATATGCCGCTTCGGCGACAAGTTCGTGCTGTTGGATTTGGCCAACGAGATTGTGCTGCCCTCGTTCGCCGACTCCAAACTCAGCCGTAAATACGGGGAAACTACATACATTTTCCAGGGCGTGGATTTCGTTGAGGTTTCTGGTGCAGAGGGAGCAAGGGTGCCCCTGCTTGTCGTGTACGGCAGGCTGATAAGAGATACGCTGCTTACTCGTGACCAAATCTACACTCCCGAAGGCGGCTTAGAGAGGAGGCCGGGGTCTCTACCATCGGCTCCGTCGTCCTTCTTTGCGCTGATTCTGAACAACCACAAGCTAATGTACGTGCCCGAGACGAGCCAGGCCCCTTCGCTCGGCATGTTTCACGCGACGCTCCAATACTTCCTCGGGATCAAGTACCGAGAACATATAAACGCTCGATTCCAAGGGCTCAGGAGCGGCCCGGCGCCCATGTCCAAAAAACAGCTCTACCACGAGATCCCCCACCCCGTGGTTGAAGTGGTGCCTCTGGCGAGCAAAGAGAGCATCGAGGAATTCTTACGAACATTCGAAAGGATTAAGCGCCTGGAATTCAAGATTCTCCCCACCAACCAGGAGTGGCAGATGGGGTCGACCTTCGAAGCCATTCGGCAAATGAGGCAATCGCTTGACGCCAGGGACACGAAGCTTGTGCACCAGAATCCCGCCGGCCTCGATAGGCAGAAGGTAGCAGAGCAAATCAACGAAGCCGCGGCCACTGGCAACTCGGAAGTTGAGCTTACCGGGACGACACCCGAAGGGAATCGAGTGAAGGGCAACAATCGGGATTTCAGCCTGCAGGTCCCGGCCGCAGCGTTGCCAGAGAAGGACATCGACAAGGCCGTGCGACTCGTTAGCCTGTACAAAGACTTTTTCGAACAGGGTATAATCTCAGAGGATGTCGCAGCGGACTCCGACGACGGGATCCGACGGGTGCGTTGGCCGGGCCGCGGCGGTGCCTGAGCATAAAGACATCGCGGACCTCCTTGCGGGCCTCTTTGCGGAGCGCAACCTCTGGGAATTATACAAACAGAGCAAGGCGTTCTATCACAATCCGTTCAACCGCGTCGCTTCAATAGCCGCCGGCACCTTGATCGCAGGCTTCGCAGTCGTCCATTTTGCGCAACTGGGTACGACCGGCGCCAATCGCGTAGACTTTCCCGCTCTGTTTTTGATTTGGGCAAACGATGGCGTCACCTATGGCGCAACGATTCTCGGATTCCTTTTAGCTGGCTTCGCTGTTCTGTTTGCCGTGCTGCGGCCCCACACGGTCATTGCGCTGCTCCAAATCACGCGACCGGGGGAACACCTCTGCGAGCTGAAGCTCATTTTTGTCGCGTTCATCGACGTGTTCGTCCACTACACCGCATTTCTTTTTTGGTGCATTACCTACCTGGTTCTTGGGGGCAAGGACGGCCCGTTCGACTTCATCGGCAGGTTCCTGTCCACAATTTCCCCACTGTTGCCTGTGGGGATGACTCACGCGGTCTTTGTTGCCTGGGGAATGTGGTTCCTTGTGCTGGTGTTGAAGCTCAAGTCTTTCATCTACAACCTGTACCAAACGCTGCTGTTGGGTATGGCCGATTCCGTCAAATAGAAAGCCCGGTTGGTGGCCTTCTGAGCCTACAGACCGCGTATTTCCCATACGCGAGTCGCAATCCCCGCTTCTACCGCGGGCGTAACCCGCAAGGCTTCGACTCGGGGGTCGCGCGATCCGCTGACGGTCCCCTCTTCCAACGACGCCGCCCCCGACCAACGCGATTCCCTTGACGCACCCGCTTTCCTTCCGCGGGCTGGGCGGGATAGGATTATGCCATGCACAGTTTTTGGACTGATGGCCGAGGCTATCTCTCTGTCAGCGTAAACGGGAACCAACCGGGACCTGTTGCCGGTTACCTGATTCCCACTGAAAATGGATGGATCATCGAGGGCGATGATCCCCAGACCGTCTACCCAAACAGAGATGAAGCTGCACGGATTTTGGTTGACCGATACCACTCCCAATGAAATAGTCTTTCAACGTACCTTTCAGGCACCGCCAAGGTGTACGCAGCCTGGTCCATTTCTGGCCGACCTCAAGAGGTGGCCGCGTATGCAGCGCGAGGTCCCAGCCATGATGCATGCATATTGCAGCAAAACGCATCGCCGCGTTAGGATGAAAACATGGCGATGATCCAAGTTCGCGACGTCCCCGGCCATATCTATCGCCGCCTAGCGCAGCAGGCGGAAAGAGAACACCGCAGCCTCGCACAGCAGACCCTGGCGGTGCTGTCGCGGGGGCTTGGGGTGGAGATGGATGCCAAGGCCCGTCGCAAGAAAGTGCTGGAGGCCATTGCCGGCATGGATCATTCGCAAACGAAGAAGCTGCGTGACCCCGCACGCTTGATCCGCGAGGACCGTAACCGGTGAGGCTGGTCCTGGATGCCAGCGCGGCTTTGGAAGTCGTGCTGAAGCGCAGCCGGGCCGGCGATTTCATTCGCGCTATCCAAGATGCAGACACGGTGATGGCGCCGGAACTGCTTGTTCCCGAGGTGGTTAATGCGATATGGAAGTATCACCAATTCGATCGCCTGGACCTGAACACCTGTAATCAAGCCCTGGAACTCGCAATCGAACTGGCGGACGATCTGGTATCCTGCAAGGACCTATGGCGGGAGGCCTTTCTCCTGGCCCGGAAGAACCGGAGGCCGGCGTACGACATGTTCTATATCGCCTTGGCGCGCCGCGAAGACGCGGCGATTCTGACTATGGATAAGGCGCTTCGGAAGGAAGCTGAACGCGTCGGCGTCCAAGCAGTCTGAGACGCACAGGATGCAAAACAGCTTGGCCGGTTCACCGGCCCTGTGTCGGATTGGACCGGAAATGTGTCACCGGCCCACATCCGGGGGCGTTTCCACCATGGAGAGAAGCAGGCAAAACACCACTAAAATTGCGAGTCCCGTTGCGACCATCATTATAATGCCCTCATTTCTATGAATTTGTTAAGCAATTCGAATGCCACACACTTCCCCTTGTACTCTTCGGCCAATTCGGGAAATTTATGGACGGAATTACGCCTTAGATTAGGGCTCGCAAGCCCCAAGCTTCACAGAGAACGCGGCCACCGAAACCCAACGCTCGCCCTGGCGGCGCTCGAGGTGGAACGACTGCGTGGGGCCATCGGCGCGCACGCGCCACTCGGAGGGCGCCACCGGCAAGGGCTTCAGTTTCAACGGCTGGTCGCTGGTCTGCCGGATGGTCCAACTTTCGCCGGCGTCGGGGGATTCGTACAGCTCGTAACGGCCGCCTTCGGCTCCCGGCCCGCGGTCGATGATCAGGCTGCCGCTGTCCTTGGCGCTGAAATAGAACTGCTGGATGGAGCCGATGCGGCTCTCGCTGAAAATGGGGCGCTGGCGCCATGTCTTGCCGCCATCGGAGGTCAGGAGCAGAAACGCATCCTGGGGAAGAGGAGAGAGCGCCTGGCCGCTGATCCAGCCCAATTCAGCATCCAGAAACTGGATGCGGTCCAGGGATGCGCCGCGAATGCGCTCGTGCGCCTCGCGCCAGGTGTGCCCGCCATCCTCGCTCGCTAGCAGCACTGAGTAGAGCGTCACGTCCAAGGCATGGATGTTTCCGGCCGCGAAAATCCTGCCGGGCCCAGGGGGCACCCCCGACTCAACGGCGGCCAGTTCCAAATAGACGGGGCACGGCTCATCCGCCGAGCAGCTCAGGCCGGCCCACTGGGTATCGTTTTCGGTGCAACCAAACGGAAGCAGCATGGGCTTGCCGGAGTTCTCCAGCACGGGCGGCGCGAGGGTGGCGGGCGGCTGTTCCTGGGCCCAGGCCGCAACTGCGGCCAGAACCGTCAAGAGAACTGTTTCCGATGGAAACCGCATGCCTGCCAAGATTGTAGCTCGAAAGGAGATAGCTCTAAAGGGCTAAAGAACAATAGCTCTTTTTCTCAATTGGAATCTTTTACCGAAACTGTAACGTGCATGTTGTGTTGAGTCGTCTAGAAGGTAAATCCCCGTTACGACAGCGGGCGCACTCACCCCTATCACCCAAAACGCGCCCGCTTCTTTTTTTCTACTCGTCGAACATTCCCTCGAACAGCGCGGTGCTGAGGTAGCGCTCGGCGGCATCGGGGAGCAATACGACGATGGTCTTGCCCGCAAATTCGGGCTGCGTGCCCAGGCGGACGGCCACGGCCACCGCCGCGCCGCTGGAGATGCCGGCCAGAATACCCTCCTCTTTCGACAGGCGCCGCGCCATTTCGATGGCCTCCTCGTTGGTGACGAGTTCCACGCGGTCGACCACGGAAAGGTCGAGGATGTCGGGGATAAAACCGGCGCCGATCCCTTGAATCTTGTGCGGGCCGGGCTTGAGCGGCTGTCCCGCCAGGTGCTGGGTGATCACCGGGCTGGCCGCCGGCTCAATGCCGACGGAAAGAATCTGCTTGCCTTTTTCCCTCTTGATATAGCGCGAGACGCCGCTGATGGTGCCGCCCGTGCCAATGCCGGAAACGAAAACGTCGATCGAGCCATCGGTGTCTTCCCAGATTTCCGGCCCCGTGGTGCGGAAATGGATTTCGGGATTGGCGGGGTTCTTGAACTGCTGTAGTAGCACGTAACGCCGGGAATCGGAGGCCACGATTTCTTCGGCTTTGGAGATGGCGCCAGCCATCCCTTGCGACCCCGGGGTGAGCACCAGCTTGGCCCCCAGCACGTGGAGCACCTTGCGCCGCTCGAGCGACATGGTCTCGGGCATGGTGAGGGTGATGGGATATCCGCGCGCGGCGGCGACAAACGCCAGCGCAATCCCGGTGTTGCCGCTGGTGGGCTCGATGAGCTCCTTACCGGGTTTGAGAAGGCCCAGATTTTCCGCGTCCCAGATCATCGACGCGCCGATGCGGCACTTGACGGAATAGGCGGGATTGCGGCCCTCGACCTTGGCGAGAAGCGTGGCTTTGCCTCCGCCGGGAACGCGATTCAACCGAACCAGCGGAGTGCCGCCAATGCTGAAGGAATTGTCGCCGTAGATTCGCAACTCAGATCTCCCAATTGATGACGTACTTGTTCTGCTTCTCGGTCCAGCCGCGCAGCAGGGCCGCGAAAGTGGTTTTGTCCACGATCTCCGAAACGGCGCGGTCCACCTGCCGCCACATGTCCGTGAAGGGCGTCTCGGCCTTGCGGCGCGGCCGGCTGGGGCCCTGCGGCGGGCCTTCGATGGAGCGCAACACCTCTCCCACGGTGAGCGATTCGGCGGGCCGCGCGAGAAAGTAGCCGCCTTCCGCGCCGCGGCGGGATTCCACGAAGCCCGCCTGCTTCAATCCCGCCAGGATGAGCTCTAGAAACTTCTGGGGGATCTTCTGGCGGCGGGCAATATCGGCAATCCTCACCGGCTCGCCGGGACGTTGCGAAGCCAGGTCGAAGATGGCCTGCAAGGCGTATTCGCCTTTCACCGAAATGTTCATAGGGAATGGACGGCGGGATTCACCTGCATCCTCCTAGAGATTGTAGGACATGTCGCGGGAGCCACGCAAATCCGGGGGCCGGCGCCGGCTGAGCCGCTCATTTCCTGCGGCCCCAAAAGATGGCGCAGTCGCCCACGTCCACACGCTGCTGGTACAGGTTCTTCAGACCGAAATCGTCGATATCGTCGTCGTCGCAGCTATAGGCGGTGGCGAACATTCCGGATTGCACAAGCCGCTTGACCTGGGCTTCGGTGACGATGTGCATGAGGGCCGCCTCCGCAGGCGGCAGCTCGAGTTTGTGGGTATAGTACAACTCGAATCCCGGCGGCGGCGTACGCCCGGTCAAAAAATAGATGGGCTCATCGGCGAACAGGAGTGCGTTACGCGGCGTCACCCGGTCGACCTTGCGGGCCTGCCGCTCGTATGTGCTCCAATCATATTCCCTTCGTTCATAGAGCGATTTGCCCAATCCCAGCGCGAACAGCACGGAAACCAGCAGCACCGGCCACAGCCTGCGGTCCGGCTCGAGCACGCGGGAGGCGATGGCGTACAGCCCCGCCACGGCCGGAATCGCCAGAAACGGCACACTCAACAGAAAATATCGTGCGAAGGTGGGATGGGCGCGGCCGACCCAGGCGCAGAGGGCGGCAGCGAGCCACGCGCAGAGATAGAACTCCGCCTTCAACGCGCGCGGCCAGCGGCTTCTACGCGCGACGTACAGCAGGCCAAACACGGCCAGCAGGCCGAGCAGCAGGGCCTGCCCGGAGTCGATCCAGGATGTCAGGATTTCCAGGTCGTGGCTGGTCGTCTCGGGCCAATACAGCTTGCGAAAGAAGGCGTGATACTGAACCACGTTGAACCAGGTCTGTCGCGGTCCCAGCCAAAACAGCCGGAACACGGGCGCAAAGGGAAGCGCGGTTGCGATGCCGAACGCGATGAGCTTGGTCGAGCGGCGGCCGGCGCGGTTGTAGAACAGCATCCAGCCGAGCAATACGGGGGCGGCGGCGGCCGACAAGAGCGACGAAGCGGCTGCCACGCCGGCGAAGAAGCCGGCTGCGGCGGGCAGGAGCGGTCCGCGGCGATCGACCGCGCGCACGGAAATGCGGAAGGCCGCGGCCAGGGCGAACAGACAGATGCCGTAAGCCTGCGCCAGAGGCCCGTACTCGAACACCATGGCGTTCAGGCCGGTGGCCAGGACGGCGGTGATGGCGGTGGCCAACCGCCAGCTTGGGACGGGGAAACGGAAGAACACAAAATCGGCGGTCAACAGCACCGCGCCGATAGTGAACAACGCCGCGAAGGCGTGCGGGACGCGCCAATTCTGGCCCAACAGGCGCATCCACCCCGCGTTCCAGTAGGCGTTCAGAGGCGTCTGAGGGAAACAAAAATCGATGTACGGCCTTCTGCCGGCGCCCATCAATTGGGCCGCCAGCAGATGATAGCTTTCGTCCCAGGTGAAGGCCCGGGTTTCGGAATAAATCAGGAACGCAACGGCATACAGCGACAGCGCGCCGCAAAGCCACAAGTACGGACCCCGGCGAGCGATTGGGGCGTTGTCAAAAGAAGACGGGTCCACTATCAGGCATTGTGGCACGGTTCCGCCGCGTGCTCACGCTGCATCTCGACTAAAACGTGAAGCGCGTCTGCAACTGGAGGCGCCGGTTGTCCGCGGTGGTGCCCGCTCCGCCGAAGCCGCCGCCGCCGAAGCCGGTGTTGACGCCGGTCGGTTGGCCGAATTGGGGCGAGGTGAGGTTGCCCACATACCCGCCGGGGTTCACGTGGTTGAGGACGTTGGTGAACATCACCGAGACGGTCACGGTGTAGCGGTGTTCGGACGCGGCGGTATTACCCATCGCACCGAAACCTCCGCCGCGGCCGCCGCCGCCGCCCATGCGCATGCCGCCACCGCCACCGCCACCACCGCGGCCGCCGCCGCCGCCGCCGAAACCGCCGCGGCCACCACGCCCACCCATACCGCCCGGGTTGTTGTCACCGGCAGCCGTGGGGTTACCGCGGCGGGGCGCGCCGAAGCCGAATGTGCGGGCCACGCGCAGGTTGAACGAGATCAGGCCGGCGCTGGTCAGGTAGTTGTACGGCACGAGGTTGGCGGCCGAGCCCGGAACGGGGTTGCTGTTGAAATCTCCAAAAGGCGTCACCACGACGTCTGGGCCCGGACCAGTGGCAAAGCTGGGGCGGGCGTTTTTCAGAGTGTCGCCGTACAGATCGCGGCCCAGTTCCACGTCATAAGGGGCGCCGGACTGCAATATCACGAAGGGGCTGAGCTGCAAACCGAGCGGAGC